>SKEF01000002.1_pt1 | contig 281287 bp, 273 predicted proteins | sample 4826691 | NCBI WGS metagenome assembly SKEF01 (sample SAMN11008816, study PRJNA524170) | human gut metagenome | biome: Human fecal sample; material: Feces; isolation source: fecal sample from pouch patient p23, p27 | host: Homo sapiens | place: Israel: Tel-Aviv | collected 2016-08-24
TCATACCTTTGGTTGCTTTTTGAAATGCTTCCGATACGTACTGGCATCCTCTGTCGCAGTGGAAGATCAACGGTTTTTCAACATTTCTGACACGTTTTGCTTTTTCAACACATTCCACTACGTGGGAGGCCTCCAGCGTCTCACTCAACACCCAGGAAATGATTTTTCTTGAATACAGATCCATCACACTGGTAAGATACACAAATCCTTCAAATGTCCAAATATAAGTAATATCTGAACACCAGACAGCATCTGGATGAGCAGGATTGAATTCCTCGTTGAGGATATTTTTGAGTTTCTGGCTGAAATCAGAATCTATGGTTGTCTGGATATATGGTTTCACCCAATGGGCTTTGATTCCCATTTGACGCATATAATTTCCAACTGTTTTTTCGGAAACATACTCCCCGGATTTTCGCAATTCTGCAGTAATTTTAGGAGCACCGTAGTTTTGATGGGATTCCTCGTAGATCTTTTGAATTTTTTCTTTTAAAACTGCACGGCGAACAGACGTGTCCGAAGGAACCCGTTTCTTCCATGCATTGTAACCCGAACGTGAAACGCCTAATTTTTTCAGTATTCCGCTGACAGAAACCTGACGTTTCACGGGCAGGGATTTGATTTCTTTCACGTACTCAGAAGTAGCCGTGTAAAGAGCTTTTGTCAGTTTCCCAGAATACCGATTGCTTTTTTTAACACTTCAAGAGCATCCTTCGTATCTCGTAATTCACGCTGCAATCTGGCAATCTCTTTTGCTTCCTCACTTGCATAATTTCCAGAACCACGGGTAGGAACCTCTCCTTTATGTTCCTTTGCTGCTTTCATCCAGTTTTTCAGTGCAGATTCGCTGACTCCAAGATTCTCCGCAGCTTTGCGAAGTGGCAGCTCCGGATGATCCAAGCGATACTGTACTGCATCCTCTTTAAACTGTTGGGAATATTTTGTACCTTTTGCCATAACCATTCTCCTCCTTGATCTATGACTATCATATACTATTTATTGAAAATGGTCATGTTTATTTTGTACTATTTATATTCTAACATCAATGTTCTTTCTTTGGTTCCTGTGGTTACAGTCTTGTTAAGCAAGGAAGAATACTTTGTTATTTAAATTCTGTATACTTTTCTTTACTCCCAAAGGCTTTCTCTACTGGATATTTCTCATTGTTCTTTTTAACTTTGTCACGAACAATTTCATCTAAGTCCAATCCGCAAGTATCAGCCATTAGAATACAATAGTTAACTACATCAGCTAACTCTTCCTTTATTTTATCCAACTTTTTTTCACAAACCACATCTCCTGCACTCCACTGGAATACTTCAAGCAATTCTGCTGCTTCCAGACTAATAGAAATAGCCAAATCTTTGGGATTATGAAACTGTTTCCAATCTCTATCATCTCTGAACTCTAATACCTCATTAATCGTTTCTTGTGTCATTTTGATATACCTCTTCTCCCCTTATTCTACATCTACATATCGTGAAATATAATCTCTAAGATTCGGATCGCTTACATATAAATATGTTCCTCGAATTCCTCTTGTCATAAGAACATAATAAATATGTTGTATATACTCTTTAAGTTCTTCATATTCTGCTGTCTTTTTACCATTTTGATCGAAATAATTTTCCGCACGAATTATAATATTTTTTTCATCCGGATCATATCCTATTTCATCCCCAAGAATAATAAACGCATAATTTAAGTCATACCCCTGTATAGAATGGATACACCCGACCTCATCAATTGCATTTTCTGAATGAACCCAACCTTCTGTACAATGATTCCATTGTTTCTTTATTTCCTGAATCTCAATATCATAAACAGTTTTATCATTTTTACTAAGCCAGTCCCATGCATATCCAGCTGCCATTCTCACCAGGCCTACTTCTTTTTCCTTCTGGTACATCAAATTATTGAACTTCGTAAAGTCAGTCATTAATATTAAATTGTAATTTGCAAAACTTTTCTTCGACTTCACTTCGCCGGATAAAATTTCTTTTACATAAGCAATATAATCATTTCCACCTTTTACACGCATCTGTGTTTGTAAGCTGTAATAAGTAAGCATACGTTTTGCTTGTTCTATTTTCATTTTACTACCAAACCGTTTCACATCAATTCCTGATGGACCAACAATCTGCATTTCATCATAGAAAAGTACAGGACATTTACATTGATGAAGTATCCAATCTAACTCATCACTTTCCGTTGTTAGACCAATTCTTTTGCAACTTGCTTTAAACGCTCCCATATATGAAATATTTTTATACTGATGCAATCTATGTGCTTCATCTACAAGCAAAATATCATAATACTGTTTTGTCACATCAGAAGGCGACAAAACATCAGACGCCTTAAGTCCATAAATACTCTTAAAAATGCCTTTTAACGTCTTTCTCAAGGAAGTCTGTGGCACCACAAAACCAATCTTTTTATCCTTAAATTCTTCACTGTCTCTCAAATATTTCAATAGAAAAATTGCAACGATTGTCTTTCCACTTCCAGGCATACCATTTACAACTACAGTTTGATTTTCTTCTTGTTTTAAGGAATCAACAATTTCTTCTACTGCTGTTCTTTGATCATTATTCAGTTCTTTAAATGGTGAATATTTAAATAAATCTGAATTTTCAAGTTCTTCTAAAGAATGCTTCACTAACTTTTCACGCTGCAAGCTGCGCCAAAGAACCTGGAATTTCTCATCATATTCTTTTTTTCCATAATATTCTTTGTCTGCCATTCCAGCATTTTTGTTGCGCACTTCATAAAGCTCATCGGCCACAATATACTGAATCAGCTTTGACTCATAATCAAATGTAACAGACTGATTAAATTTAGAAGAATAAATAAAATGTACTTTATCGAAAATTCGCTTATCTACAGAACTGTGATGCTGGGACATACGATTTTTCACATGATTTGACTCTCCAATATAAGCTTGCTTTCCATTTTCCAAAATATAAAGCATTGGCCAATTAGACAAATAACTTTCGTCCCCATATGTTTGATTTTTAAAGTCACCTTCTGTAATTTTAAACATGTTAATCTTCCTTCAAATATTTTTCAATTTCTCCGACTAATCCCATATCCGCCGGTAGCCACTCCAAACTTCCCAGTGTATCCTTCGTCAACCATTTTGCAGCTTCATGTTCTTTGAGCACCAAATCCCCGGATTTGATTTTACAAATAAAGCACCCCATAGATAAATGAAAGTTCGGATAATCGTATTCAACCGTATCCAACAACTCAATCACTTCCACTTCCGTATCTAGTTCTTCTTTAATTTCTCTTACAATCGCTTCTTCTGGTGTCTCGCCAGGTTCAATCTTTCCTCCGGGAAATTCCCATCCATCTTTAAATTCACCATATCCGCGCTGTGTCGCAAACACTTTGCCGTTTTCAATTATTATAGCAGCAACAACTCTAACTGTCTTCATGAACAATTTATTCCTTTCCTCTTCTCATCGCTGAACACCATTACCCATTTATAATGTACTCGTAAATATCCTCTCGAACCGGAGTATCCAATGCCCATTCGATTTCAACTGCTGATTTATCCGTATTCGGCATTATAAATTCTTTTACTTCGCCCGTAGCATGCATTCGCCCCAAATAATAGAATTCTTTTGATATTTTATCATCTTTGTTTTTTCTCACAAAAAGCTGAACATCTATTCCTCGTTCCTTCGCATTTAAGAAATTCTGCACATCTTCTGATTCAATACTTCTTCCACTTTTTGAAATCGCAATCAATCGATTGTGGCTTGTAAAATGATCTTCGTATTTTGTAGTATCACTAATATCATCCTGCTTATCATAGTTGATAAATACAGGAAATGTTTTTGTTTTTTTATCATACTTATAACCACCAATATTCAATGGAACTTCATTTCTTTCCCAATTTAACAAACGACAAGCATCTTCGTATGTATATTTTTGATACAGAACTAAATCCGTATCTTGATAACGCATGCTGAAATTTTCTTTATAACGAGAAATACCAAAGTCAATTAGTTCTTCTAAGATATTATAGAAATCTTCATTTTTCAGCATTTCGCCAAATGATTGGGACATACTGTAGTCTGATCCTTCTTTTTCTAAAAAAACACACTGAGAATATGTTTTCTTAGCTGCGCTTGTAGGGAATTCATTTGTCATCATGTTAACAACATTCTCTGCGCAATCATCATCCATGGAACAGTTATAATTTTCATGCAATGATTTCTTTAATTGGGCCATGATTCCATGTTGATATTTAAGCAATCGTTTCAACATTTCCAGCTCATGAATTCTTTTCCCACTTGCCAGCTTTTTAGAAACGAATTCTATTACCTTTTCTTCCGCTTCGGACAACCGAATTGTATATTCTTTTTCATATTTCACAAGAAACTTATAATAAGAGCCCAAACTATTATTATCAAAAATCCGAAGTACATCCATTTCACCATATTTATCAAAATCAGCCAATGCCGGAATATGTCCTAACTTATTTTTCAGATTTGTATAATTCTCACGAATCAATTTAATATCACTGAAATTCGCATTATCAATCGCTTGAAAAATTCGTTTTCTTGAAACCTCGTCAAAGTGGATCGTACTTGCCCCAGGGATTACTCGTCCGCCTTCTGTAACATAACGGCGAATATTATCCTTGTTATAACTGAGATCTCCGGAAAGTGCAATTGGAATCATGAAATTGTTACGATAATTCCCAATAAAATCAATAACAACTACGTATTCTTTATCTTCTGCTTTACGAAGGCCTCGTCCCAATTGCTGGATAAAAATAACTGGAGATTCCGTTGGTCGAAGCATAATAACTTGATTAATTTCCGGAACATCTACACCTTCTGAGAAAATATCCACAGAAATAATATAATCCAATGCATCCTCAGCTTCATCACCGGCAAGTCTTTCAATAGCTACTGCTCTCGTCGCTTCTGAATCGCTACCACTTAATACAAGCGTTCTCCATCCTTTTTCATTAAACTTGGTCGATAGTTCTCTTGCCTCGTCAATACGACTGCAGAAAATCAAGCCTTTTACTCTATCTCCACTATAGCCAAAAAATTCTGCCTGTTTCATGACATTATGTACACGCTCATCCGATGTTAAACATCTGAAATTTTCCACCTTTTCCTGCTTAGATTTTCCAGCATCTGCGATGACTTCCAAATCGGTAATTCCAAAATAATGAAACGGGCAAAGCAAATCTTCTTCCATAGCATCCTGCAAACGAATCTCATAAGCAATCTGATGGTTAAAAATTTCATAAATATTTCTTCCATCCAGATTATCATCCCGTTTATCCGGGGTCGCCGTCATCCCAAGCCAAAGTTTAGGCTGAAAATAATCCATTACCTTTTTATAACTATTTGCAGCACTATGATGCGCTTCATCAATCACAATCGCATCAAATGCTGTTTTTCCATATTTCTCTAATATCTCGTCTTTACTCAATGTCTGGATCGTAGCAAACACAAAATCCGCATCATATTTCTGATGTTTTCCCGTAACCAGTCCCATCACCACTTGTCCACCAAACACTTTCCGATACGACTTCATGGCTTGTTTTGCAATCTGATTTCGATGTACCAAAAACAAAACTCTCTGAAACCCCAACTCACGCATAGCAAAAGCGGAGGCATATGTTTTCCCAGTACCCGTTGCTGAAATCAGCAATGCCCGATTTTCTCCAGCCTCATATATTTTTTGCAGATTGTTGATAAATCCAACCTGCATAGAATTCGGCTGTAATCGATAAACCTCCAAAGATGGAATTTCTGTCTCACGCGCTAATTTCTTCTGTTTTTGAATAATCTTATTTCTTGTATAAGCATCTGTATATCTTTCAATAAATTCTTCAAAAGGCAATGCCTGCTCAGAATTCCACAGTTGGTCGAATTCCTCTACAACATTATGCGTATATTCCCCCTGCTCTGTTGAAACAATCTTTGTATTCCATTCCCGATTTGTTGTCAGAGCACTTGATGTCATATTGGAACTTCCCACAATGATCCGATATATTTCTTCCTTTTTGAAAATATATCCCTTTGTATGAAATCCTTCTTTTCTATTTTCTGTCACAAACATCTTTAGCTCAAGATTTTCAAACTGTGCGAGCTTTCGCAGAGCCTCTGGTTCACTGAATGTCAGATAGTCTGTTGTGAGTATCTTTCCCCGGACTCCACGATATTCCAACTCCCGCAATGTCTGAAGAAGCGGCGTAATACCGCCCATTGTAATGAACGCAACACTGATTGCAAATTCTTCACAGTTCAGCAGCTCGTCCTCAACAGATGAGATTACCTTACGCCCTTCTTTATAATTGTTTGATATAAACTGTGGCTTGTATGCCAGATTTGACGCATGACTGTAATTGATAAACGCTGTCGTCAATCCTTGTTTCAACTGTATAATCTTCTTTTCTTCCATATTTGTTCCTTTTCGATCTTTTTCTGCACTATTTCTCTTATTTTAGCATTTTACCAAAATAATCACAATCAGAACTTCAAAACAGGGAACCCCGCTTCCGCCAAAGGTTCCCTGTCTCATTCCTTTTTATTATTCCACCGATAATTTCCCCAGAAATTCCTGCATTCTTCCATGTTCTGATGTAAAGACCTCTTCCGGAGTGCCTTCCACCGCAATGACGCCTTTATCCATAAAAATAATCTTATCAGCCACGTTCCGCGCAAAATTCATTTCATGTGTCACGATCACCATAGTCATATGCTCTGCCGCCAGATCCTTAATTACCTTCAAAATCTCCCCCGTCAACTCCGGATCCAGTGCAGAGGTCGGTTCATCAAAAAACAGCATCTTCGGTTTCATCGCCAGTGCCCGTGCGATCGATACACGCTGCTGCTGCCCTCCGGAGAGCTGATACGGATATGCATCCGCCTTATCCGCAAGTCCCATCTTTGTAAGGAGCTTCTTCGCCTCCTCATAGACTTCTTCTTTCTCTCGCTTCTGCACACGGATCGGTGCATCTGTAATATTTTTGATGACGGAAAAATGAGGAAACAGATTAAAGTTCTGGAATACCAGACCAAAGCAGGACTGAATTTCTTTCATCTCCTGCTTTTTCGGAAACGCGGGTCTTCCATTTTCCACCCATGCCGCTCTTTTTCCCAGATACAAAATCTCACCGTCATCAATCGTCTCCAGCATCGTCGCACAGCGGAGCAGCGTAGACTTGCCGGAACCGGACGGGCCGATGATCGCCAGAATCTCTCCCTGCTCCACAGAAAGCGAAATATCCCGGATCACCGGCATCCCGCCGAATTCTTTTTTGATATGTTTCATTTCCAAAAGACTCATTCCGGAAACCTCCTAATGATAATAATTCAGCTTTTTTTCAAATAATTCCATCACTCCGGCAACCACATAGTTAAAGATATAGTAGTAAACACCGGCAATAAAAAATGGAAGTACGGTTGTCTGTGCCGCCGCAATCTGTTTTGCCACTGCAAACATCTCAATATAAGACAGGGAATACACAAGGGACGTATCTTTCACCAGTGTGATCACTTCATTTGTCACAGACGGAAGCACATTCTTTACCATCTGCGGCAGCACGATCCGGAAAAATGTCTGCCCTCTGGAATACCCTAAAAGTGTGGCTGCCTCATACTGTCCTTTCGGAATCGATTCGATTCCGGAACGATAAATTTCTGCAAAATATGCCGCATAATTCAGAGAGCATCCAAGAAGGATCGCCGTCAGCTTATACCCGCCGATATTCATCTGCCACAGATAATACGGTGCGAAATACCACACCAGAAGCTGCAGCATCAACGGGGTTCCGCGCATGATCGAGATATAGATCTTCACGATCCAGCTGATCGGCTTGATCCTGCTCACCCTTCCGAAATATACGAGCATCCCCAGAGGCAGAGAAAAGATCAGCGTCATAAAAAAGATCAGGCAGGTCTGTCCGAATCCTGCTGTCATTTGCCTCAACATCACATCAAAACTCATATCTCTTCCCCTCTTATTTTAAAGTCACCATATCCGCAATCTCGTATTTCTCAGCCAGCTTTGCAACTGTTCCGTCTTCTGTCAGTTTTTTCAGATCCGCATTGACTACGTCGCACAGCTCCTGATTTCCTTTCTTAAACCCAATCGCATACTGCTCTGTATTCAATGTCTCATCCAGAATCTTATATCCTTCCCCTCTGGACTTGATCTGATAATTGGCAACTCCCACATCGATTGCAAGTGCATCCAGCGCGCCTGCCTGAAGCTCGGTAAATGCGGTGTTGTAATCTGCAAACTCATTCAAAGCTCCAAATGTATCTGCCAGTTTTTTCTGACCGCCTTCTTCTTCACTCTGCAGCAGATCCAGTGCCGCGCTTGCAGCCTGTACACCGACTGTCTTTCCCGCCAGATCTTCCAGGGTATCAATACCGGATTTTTCTGCCACAACAATCACCTGACTGTTGTCTACATACGGAGTTGAAAATGTATAATCGTCTTCCCTTCCATTCATGGTAAATCCATTCCAGATGCAGTCAATCGAACCGGAATTAAGTTCCATGTCTTTGGAATCCCAGTTGAGCGGTTTTTTTACAAGCTCCCAGCCTTCCAGTTTACAGACTGCCTCTGCCAGCTCCAGATCAAATCCTGTGTATTCTCCGTTCTCGTCCATATATCCGTATGGCGGATATTCTGCATCAAATCCTACCGTAAACGTTTTCTTATCTTCCACACTTTCTGCTGTCTTTGCATCTTCCCCGGATGCATTGTTTTTTTCTCCACATCCTGCCAGTACCATTGCTGCCATCGCTGTCCCTGCCAAAATCAGCGCTAATTTCTTTTTCATCTTTGTTTCCTCCCTGTTTGTACGTCATTATGCTAATGATTGACCACTTTACTATACTAAACTGTTTTTCATGGTATCATATATTTCCGGCATTGTCAATGTTTATCGTGACAGGATATGTAACCTTGACAGAAAATTCCACAAATAGTATCATTTACTTATGTTATGAAAGAGAGGAATTTTTAAATGTCAAACAACCATGAAGAACAGATCCGAATCGTGCAGGAGACCGTAGCCGGCAAAGAGATCACCTTTGCTCATGTAATGGGTGGTCCGGCGCCGATCGTATATCAGAAACTTGGTCTGAATCCACAGGTCGATTATCGTTCTTCTGCTATCGGAATTATGAATATGACGCCGCCGGAATCTGCTGTCATCGCATCCGATATCGCAGTAAAAAGCGGAAACATTTACCTTGGATTTGCAGATCGTTTTACAGGAACACTCATCATCACAGGAGAGATTTCAGACGTCATGTCTGCCCTGACAGAAGTGGTAACCTTTTTCAGAGATTCTCTGGGATATGTCGTTTGTGATATTACAAAGAGATAGGAAGTGTGACTATGACTCGTATAACAAAGGAAGAACTTCTGGAAAAGATTTTCAATGATGACTATGAGCATCTGAAAGGGAAAAAACTGCGCATGACACGTGTTCGTGTTCCCGGCAAAGAAGTTTGTCTGGCTCACATCATCAATACTTCCCAGACCCCTGTTTATCAGAATCTGGGATTGCATATCGGTGTACATGAGGGGGAGGATCACACCGGAGAATCCATTGGTCTGATCCGTTTTACCCCATGGGAAGCAGTTGTCGTTGCTGCGGATGTGGCAATGAAAAGCGCCGATGTAGAAATTGGATTTATGGATCGCTTCTGCGGTTCCCTCATTTTAACCGGCGGTCTGTCACAGGTACAGACTGCGGTGGAAGAAGTCGTTCGATTTTTTCATGAAGATCTGGGATTTCGCACCTGTGAGATCCATAAAAACTAAGAGGACCGGAGACATGACGATATGAAAAAATTATTTTTGATGGGAAGAAGTGAAGCCGGAAAGACTTCCCTGACACAGGCATTAAAAGGGGAAGAGCTTCACTATGAAAAAACACAATATACGATTACGGCGGATGATACCATTGACTCTCCGGGAGAATATGCTGAGTCAAAACAGTTCGGTGCCGGTCTTGCATGCTTTTCTTTTGAAGCGGACGTTGTCGGGATCGTTCAGGCAGCGGATGAACCATACAACCTGTTTAGTCCCTGTCTGCGCACGTTTATCCTGCGGCCGCTGATCGGCATCATTACCAAGACCGATTCCCCCTATGCCAATGTTCCTATGATAAAACAGTGGCTTTTAAATGCCGGCTGCGATCGTATTTTCCTTGTAAATAACGTGACCCGGGAGGGAATTGACGAATTGATGGAATACCTTGCCGAAGATCCGGTCAAGATTACCATGGAACAGGCAAAATTCAAACAGCATCTGGGGCTGAATGAATGGGATCCTCTGCCGGATGGCGTAGAATATCCGGATGGAATTTAAATAAACTTCAGTAAAACACAAAACGAGATGCATTTCCATATGATGCATCTCGTTTTTATGTTTTACAATCTATCCGGACTGTTCGCTTCCTACACTTCTTTCTGTCCTCTGAGCCGCTTATAATAGAATCGCAGCTTTCCGATCAGCCAGGTCAGATATCGCAGCACCGGCTCTGTCGCAATGGCAAATACCACAAACAGCATCACGCACTTCGTAGTCATCCCTGTAATCGCAAACAGATCATTGAGGAAAATGCTGCAGAACAGAAGTCCCACGATACATCCGCCAAGGATCACACTGCGCAGTACATTCATAGGTGCACTGATCGTGTACAGGATCATAAATCCTACAATTGATAACAGCATTGTTGCTGCTGTGGAAATATCGGCTGAACTCACTCCAAATGTCCGTCCGAATATGACCAGCGCCCCAACTGCCAGCACATCAGTCAGTGCCGCAGGAAGTGCTTTTAAGAATACGTTTGTAAGGAAATGCCCTTTGATTATATTCTTATTCGGCTCCAGTGCCAGGAAAAATGCCGGTACTCCGATCGTAAACATACTGATCAGTGAAATCTGCGACGGTTCCAGCGGATAGGTAAACATAAATACAAAGGATACCAGCGACAGCAGGAACGAGAAAATATTTTTTACAAGGAACAGACTGGCTGACCGCTGAATATTATTGACTACTCTTCTTCCCTCCAGTACCACTTCCGGCATACAGGAGAAATCCGATTCCAGCAGGACGAGCTGGGATGCCTGTGCCGCTGCATCACTTCCGGATGCCATAGCGATACTGCAGTCCGCATCTTTTAAGGCCAGCACATCGTTAACACCGTCTCCGGTCATGGCCACAGTCTTTCCTTCTTCCTTCAATATCTGCACAAATTTCCGCTTCTGGTTCGGAGTGACACGGCCAAATACTGCATTGTTCAGGACTGCTGCCCGCATCTCCTCTTCCGTATGAAGCGTGGACGCATCCACGTATCGTTCTGCACCTGCGATTCCCGCCTCTTTTGCCACCTCTGACACGGTCAGGGGATTGTCCCCGGAAATAACTTTCACCTCCACACCCTGCTCCGCAAAATACGTAAAGGTCTCTTTCGCCTCCTGACGGATCGGGTTTGCTAACAGTACATAAGCCAGAGGCGTGACTGCTTCTTTCAAAGGCTTCCCATCCGGTTCTTCTTTTGCTGTTCCAAATACCAGAACGCGGGCTCCTTTGGACGCATGTGCACTGATTGCTTCCTCATAATTTTCATACTGTTCTTTGAGCACAAATTCCGGTGCTCCCAACACATAGGACGCCTCTTCAAACGTCACACTGCTGTACTTGGATGCGGAAGAAAATCCTGTCTTTGCCACAGCCTTCTTCCCGGATGCGATTTTAAAATACCGTTTCATTGCTTCCATGGTAATATTATCACTGCTCTGTGCTGCCGTAAAATCTCCCAGAAGCTCCGAAAGCGGGCACAGCTCACCTTCCTCGTATTCCTTGGTCGGAATCACATCCTGCACTTCCATTGTATTTTCCGTGATCGTTCCGGTCTTGTCCACACACAGTACATTGACCCGGGCAAGCGTCTCAATACACTTCATGTCATGCAGCAATACTTTTTTCTGTGCCAGACGGATCGAACTTACTGCAAGCGCCACACTGGCAAGCAGATACAGCCCTTCCGGGATCATTCCGATCACAGCCGCGATCATGGACGTCACACTGGATCGAAACCCTTCGCCCTGAAATACAAATGCCTGAATAAACAAAATAATCCCGATTGGAATGATGGCAACGCCGACCCATTTGACCAGCTTGTCCAGAGAACGGATCATCTCCGACTGTTCTGTATTCTGCATAGCTTTTGCTTCCAGTGTCAGCCTGGAAATATAAGAATCCGCCCCCACTTTGTCAAGCCTTGCATGACACTGTCCGGATACAATAAAACTTCCGGACATCAGCTGATCGCCTTTTCGTTTTGTGATCTCATCCGATTCTCCGGTCAGAAGCGACTCATTGACCTGCACTTCTCCTGCACACACTTCGGCATCCGCACACACCTGATTTCCGGCTTCGAAGATTACGATATCATCTACCACAAGATCTTCTGCATTGATCTGACTCTTCTTTCCATCCCGTATCACCATTGCATGAGGTGCATTGAGCATCGTCAGATTATCCAGTACTTTTTTCGCCCTGGTCTCCTGAATGATCCCGATCAGAGTATTCAATACAATTACAGGTAAAAAGGTCAGATCTCGAAAGGAACCGACCAGGCAAAGCAGAACTGCCAGTACCAGAAAGATCAGGTTAAAATAGGTAAAGACATTTTCCTGAATGATCTCTTTTGTAGTCTTAGACGGCGGATCCACCGGCTGATTGGTCCACCCATGCATCCGATGCTCCTGCACCTGCTGCGCAGTCAGCCCCGTCTGATGATCCGGTCGGTATCTTGTGGTGGGAATCCGCTTCTCCAGTGTGATCTCCATCGTCTGCGTTTCGTCTATGCTTCGTTTTACTCTTCTTTCTCCACGCTTTTTCTGCCGCATTTTTCTCGCTTCCTTCCGTATGTCCAATCCTGATAGGATCTTTGTTTCGTATAATTGCTTACATTTTAACACACTGAATGCGTTTTTCCAGTAGATTCCAGAAAACTTTAGAAAATCTTCAAAAACTCTTCTTCTAAAACAGGAAAATCATACAGATTCCTTGTCTTCTTCCTCCATTTCCCTTATAATAATACAAGTATTTCAAAGAAAAGGATGATAGTGGATTACTATGAAATTAAGAAGCAGACTTGCAATTACATGTGCAAAAGGGACAAGTGACCTGATCAAAAAATTAAACCGCGGAAGCGGCGTTACCCTCCCCGGATATGTGGCAAGATTGATCGATCCCAATATTTTAAGCGTCATGGCTTCCCAGATCCGGGAGAAGACGATCGTTACCATGGGAACCAACGGGAAAACAACGACCAATGCCATTTTATACAAAGCATTGAAGGCCGAGGGAAAAACCGTGATCATCAACCGCACCGGAGCCAACATGCTCAACGGGATTATTTCGGCATTTGTTCTGGCCACAGACAAGCACGGACAGCTGAATGCGGATTATGCCTGCATTGAGGTCGATGAGATCGCATCTGTGGGAGTTCTCCCTCAGTTAAAACCGGACTGTGCGCTTTTGACAAATATTTCCAGAGATCAGCTGGACCGGTTCGGTGAAGTAGATATTACCTTTGACAAATTGAAAACAGCCGTCACCAGTGTCCCTGATACGACACTGATCATCAACTGCGATGATATTCTTTCCTATTCCCTGGCGGAAACAAGCGGCAATCCGTTTGTGACATACGGGATCAGCGAACAGATTTTTGATGACATCTCCCGCTCTGAGATCCGGGAAAGTATTTTCTGCCGAAAATGCGGAAAGAAACTACAGTATGATTTCTTCCATTATGGACAGCTTGGAATTTATCACTGCCCGAACTGCGGATGGGAGCGCCCGGATCCTGATTTTACAGCCACACAGATCACGCTCAAAGACGAACTCTACGCCTTCGATATGGGAGATCTGCACCTGGATTCTACGGTACGGACGCCTTACAATATTTACAATACCCTTGCTGCCTATACGGCACTGCATACTATGCATGCCCCGATGGCACATTTTAAAGAGATGGCAGAGTCTTTTGACTATGGAAACAACCGGGAAGAAATCCTGATGATCAACGGTGCCAGAGTACAGCTTCACCTGTCCAAAAACCCGATCGGATTCCAGCAGAAGATTTCTCTCGTCTTAAAAGATCCAAAACCAAAGGATATTATCATTCAGATCAATGATACGTATCAGGACGGAGAAGATGTTTCCTGGCTTTGGGATGTCGATTTCCAGTATCTTGCAGACAGCAATGCAGCTACCATCACAACGTGCGGAACCCGCAAGCATGATATGGGGCTTCGTCTCAAATATGAGGACATCGACTGTACTTCAACTGATGATATGCGCTCCCGTGTTGAAGAGCTGACCGAAAACGGAACGAAAAATCTCTACATCATTGTCAACTACTCCGGGCTTTACCGCACAAACCGAATGCTCAAAGAACTGGCGCAAAATACAAAGGAACAGAAAGGAGAACAGGCATGAAACTGACGATTGGACACTTATACCCCGACCTGTTGAATCTGTACGGAGACCGCGGAAATATCCAGTGTTTCCGAAAACGTCTCAACTGGCGCGGAATCGAGGCAGAAGTCATTCCCGTACTCTCCGGAGATAACATTGACTTTTCCAAACTGGATATCGTACTTCTGGGCGGAGGTTCTGACAGAGAACAAGAGCTCGTCTGCGGATATCTAAAAGAGATTCGCAAGGATTTCAAAGAATATGTAGAGGATAACGGCGTTGTGCTTGCCGTCTGCGGCGGCTATCAGCTGCTCGGCAAATATTACAAGACCGATAAAAAGATGATCGAAGGTCTTGGCATTCTGGATATCACGACCGAATGGGAACCGGAGCGTCTCATCCGCAACATTATCCTGAACAGTCCGCTGTTTGACACTCCTGTTGTAGGATTTGAAAACCATGGAGGCCGCACTTATATCGGAGATCACACTCCATTTGGAAAAGTATTTTTCGGACTGGGAAATACCGGAAAATCCGGTTATGAAGGCGTTGTATACAAGAATGTGATCGCAACCTACCTGCACGGACCTCTTCTTCCGAAGAATCCGCAGGTTTGTGACTATCTGTTAGAGCGGGCGCTGAAGCGCAAATACGGTGAAGAAATAACCCTCGCTCCACTTTCCGACGATCTGGAGAAAAAAGCAAACCGTTATATTGTAGACCGCTACAGTGATAAAAAATATGTATTAAAAGAGACGATCAAACGTCACACCTGAAAAGGGCAGAAAAAAGTCCCATTGGATCAAACTTTCCAATGGGACTTTTTCATTGCCTGTTTATTTATTTTTTCTGAACATCAGTTTGATTTTTTTCATCAGCTGAATGATCGGAAGATTTACAAGTGCCAGACCATATACGATCAGCAACTGTGTAAAGGTCAGTGTCTGTACTTTGAAAACTTCATCCAGTGCCGGAATCGTCATTACACAAGTGATCAACACCAGACCAAGCAGGAATGCTCCGATCAGATAAATATTGTTCCAGAATCTCTTTGAGAAGATTACCGGATAATCAGACTTACAGTTAAATCCGTGTACCAGCCTTGCTGTACACAATGTTCCAAATGCCATTGTGCTGGCAAGTACTGCGTTTCCGCCTTCTCCCGTCAGACCGATCATAAATCCGATCATTGTCGTGATTCCGATGCAAAGACCTTCTGTTCCGATCTTTGTCAGGAAATCTTTTGTCAGGATTGATTCATTCATCGGTCTCGGTTTTTCATCCATTACCTTTTTCGAATGCGGCTCCAGTCCAAGGGCGATAGCCGGAAGACTGTCTGTCAAAAGATTGATGAACAGCAGATGTACCGGTGCAAATGGAACCGGAAGTCCTGCGATAGATGCATATAATACTGCCAGGATTGCTCCGAAGTTACCGGAGAGCAGGAACTGAATGGAATTCTTAATGTTCTGGTAAACATTTCTTCCGTTCTCTACTGCTTTGACGATTGTTGCAAAGTTATCATCTGTCAGTACCATAGAAGCAGCATCCTTTGATACTTCACTTCCTGTGATACCCATAGCAACTCCGATATCTGCCTGTTTGAGCGCCGGTGCATCATTGACACCATCTCCTGTCATGGCTACGATGTTTCCTTTTTCCTGCCATGCACGTACGATACGGATCTTATGCTCCGGTGAAACACGTGCGTAAACAGAAATACCTTCTACAAAGTTTTTCAGTTCCTCATCGGACATGGAATCAATCACTGCACCTTCGCATGCTTCTGATTCATCTTCCAGAATTCCGATTCGTTTTGCAATCGCTGCCGCTGTCACTTTATGGTCACCTGTGATCATGATCGGACGAATACCCGCTCTCTTACATTCCGCAACCGCTGCCATAGATTCCTCTCTCGGCGGATCCATCATAGCGATCAGACCAAGGAATGTCAGATTGTTTTCATCTTCCAGAGACAACTCTTCTTCCGCAGATACTGCCTTGTAGGCGAATCCGAGAACACGAAGCCCTTCTCTTGAAAAGCTCTGATTCTGTGCTTCGATTTTTTCAATATCTTCCGGAGTAATGGCACGCACTTCATCTCCACACTGGATGCTTGCTGTACGTCCCATAATGACATCAACCGCACCTTTGACAACCATGATCGGTGTCTCATCAATCGTGTGCTTTGTAGACATCAGTTTTCTGTCACTGTCAAATGGATTTTCGCTCTCACGCGGATATTCTCCACGGATCTTCTGAATATCCAGACCAAGCTTGCTTCCCAGATTGATCAGGGCTGTCTCTGTCGGATCTCCGATCTCCACACCATCTACGTTCGTAGAATCATTACACAAAATACTGAAATACATCAGTTTTTCCTGCTCAGAATCTTTCACATCGATCTTATCTGCAGGAATCACTGTTTCATTGACATAATACTGCTCGACTGTCATCTTATTCTGAGTCAGGGTACCTGTTTTATCAGAACAGATAATAGAAACACTTCCCAGTCCTTCCACTGCCTGCAGTTTTCGGATGATCGCATGTTCTTTTGCCATCTTCTGTGTACCGAAAGAAAGTACGATTGTTACGATAGAACTAAGTGCCTCCGGAATCGCTGCAACTGCAAGTGCAACTGCAAACAGGAACGCATCTCCGATATTACCACCGCGGAATACATTGATTCCAAATAAAATACCACAGAACACCAGAATGATGATGGAAAGTTTCTGTCCGAACTGATCCAGATTCACCTGCAGTGGCGTTTTCTTTTCAGATGTGGTCTTTAACAGACTTGCGATCTTACCGACCTCAGTCTCCATACCGATACCAGTTACTACAAAAGAACCTCTTCCGTATGTGACAAAGCTTCCGGAATATACCATATTCGTACGGTCTCCAAGCGGAACCTCGCCTTCAATGGCATCTGTCATTTTTTCTACACCAAGACTTTCTCCTGTCAGAGCACTCTCGTCTACTTTCAGACTGGCGCTCTCCAAAAGACGTCCGTCTGCAGGAATATAATCTCCCGCATCCAGCATAACGATATCTCCGACTGTTACTTCTGCAGATGGAATCGGAACAACACTTCCGTCACGCAATACTTTTGCCTCCGGTCCGGAGAGCTTTTTCAGACTGGCCAGCGACTGCTCTGCCTTCACGGTCTGTACCGTACCAAGAATCGCATTGATCGTGATTACGATCAGGATAACAATGGCACTCTCCGCATCTCCTAAAAATCCGGAGACGATCGCTGCAGCGATCAAAATGATCACAAGGAAATCTTTGTATTGCTCCAGAAAGATCTGAAGTGTGGTTTTCTTCTTTCCTTCCACCAGTTCGTTCGGGCCGAATTTTTCCTGATGGGCTTTTACTTCTGCGGACGTCAAAGGTTCTTGTTTCCCATTGATTTCCTGCTTGACTTCTTCTGAAGAAAGCTGATAATAATTTTTCACATGAATTCCTCCTTTTTCTTTTATGCAATAAAAAAGAGACTTTTATTGCACGTTATGTATGCAACAAAAGTCTCACCATTTAATCACGATACGGATGGACTTCTCCATCGTACTGACGACATCGTGCACGCCATAAGCGCTGGTTACTCCCTTTTATTTAAGAAAACTATAAAGCATTTTCCTTTTGTTGTCAACGATTTTTTCTGCAAACCATACTACATTCCCAGTTTTTCCTTGATTTTCCGCGCTTCCGGCGTATTGGCAACTCCGCCTTCTCCGGTCTCACGCAGAGAGACGTGCATACTCTCTCCGACCTCCTTCATCGCATCGATCACCTGATCCGGCGGAATCCTGCTGGTAATTCCCGCCAGCGCCATATCCGCAGATGATAAAGCATTGACAGCTCCGATCACATTTCTCTTTACACAGGGTACTTCCACAAGACCGGCTACCGGATCACACACCAGTCCCAACAGATTTTTCAGCGCCATGGCCGCTCCATGTGAGATCTGCTCTTCATCTCCACCCTGTAAAAACACGAGTGCGCCTGCTGCCATTGCAGATGCCGCTCCAATCTCCGCCTGACATCCACCTGCCGCTCCGGCAATAAATGCACGGGATGCGATCACCTGGCCGATACCGGCCGCGGTATACAATGCATGGATCACCTCATCTTCCGATACCCGTTCTTCTTCATAAAGGGGAACCAGTACAGCCGGCAGTACCCCACATGCACCTGCTGTCGGTGCTGCCACGATCCGCTTCATACAGGCATTGGATTCTCCCATCTCCAATGCTCTTGCAATCACCTTTGAGACAAATGGACCACACAGCGGCTCTTTACTCTGACGGTATTCCTCCATCTGCGCCCCCATCTTTCCGACCAGTCCGCTGGCAGAGACCTGTGTCCTGTCATACTGCTCACTCGCTGATTTCATCGCTGTCCACATCTGCTGCATCGACTGCATTGACTCCGCCTCTGTCACAGATCGATCTGCCATATCTTCTAAAAGGACCGCTCTCCAAAACAAAACGTTCTTCTCCCGGCAGGATTTTTGAATCTCCTCTAATGAATGAAATGCCATCCGCTATACCCCCTCTGTCTCAATATAAGTCACTTTGCTGATACCGTTTAAACGTTCCAGATCCCGGATCGTGTCCGGTTCTACAGGCTGATCCGTTTCAATCACCATAACCGCATAACCGCCCCGCTTGTCCCTGTGAAGCTGAAGTGTGGCAATATTGACTTTCTTTCCATATAATACAGAAGTCACCTCTGCCACTTGTCCCGGGCTATCTTCGTTTCTTATGATCAATGTCGGACAGGCGCCTGTACAGTTTACGGTGATTTCATCCAGTTCATTGAGCATAATTCTCCCTCCGCCAAGAGATGATGCCTGCACCACGATCGTCTTTCCGTCAACTCCTTCTACATCCAAAAGCGCTGTATTTGGATGCGCTTCTTTAATCTGTGTATTGTATATTTCAAACTCCAGTCCTTCCTGTTTCGCAACAGAAAAACTATCCGGAATCCGCATATCATCTGGTTTCATCCCCAAAAGCCCTGCTACCAGAGCACGATCTGTTCCGTGTCCTCTCCCTGTTGCCGCAAAAGAACCGCTCAATCCGATCCTTGCTTTTTTCGGGCGGCTCCCCAACAGCTTTCTTGTAATATAGCCGATCCTTGCTGCTCCCGCAGTATGGGAACTGGATGGTCCTACCATAACCGGTCCGAGAATATCAAATATATTCATCTTTCGTTCTCCTTCTTCTCTTGTCTATTATTGTAGTATAGCAAGTTTTTGTCAAAATATCCATTCCAATCTGCCAGCATGATACATAATCTTTCGTGCTCTTCCTGCAGCAATTTTCTTCCATGTTCTGTGATCACATAAGACTTTCTTCTTCCTTCTTCTTTTGTCCTGAAAATAATCTGATTTTTCTCAAATTTAGACAGCATTGTATACAGCGTTCCCGGACCGACCTTGACTCTTCCGCCGGAAATTTTTTGCACCTTTTCCATAATGTCCACTCCACAGCATTCTTCGGATAACGCTATCAAAATATAATACATCGGCTCTGTCAGTGTCTGAAACTGCTCTCTTGCCATAATCCACACCCTTCTTTATTCTTTCAATTTCAGTCGTTCTTCCACAACCTGAATCTGTTCTTTTGTCAGAGGTTCTTCCACTGAAAGACGTAAAATTTTCTAATTATAACAGATGTAGTAAATTCCGGAAATGAAAAATGCCATCCAGATGCTGCTATTTCCTTTAGATATTCTGCAAATGCATCGCATTCCAGATATCCAAAACTACGAAACACTCTTTTCTTTGTTCTCATGAGATTTCCTCCTCCCAAAAAGAAATATCGAGTATCGATAATTTATACATTCATTATATTATCGATACTCGATATTGTCAATTTATTTCAGAAACTCATTTGCAAACATCGCCAGTGCATTCTCATCCCGACTGTTTCCGATTCCGTGGGTATCCACAAATTCTTCCGCTCTTCTGGCATCCTCATGCGTAAAACGATATACTTTTCCACCATTCTTTTTCCATGTTTTTTCGATCACATCCTGATACTCCTGTTCCTGATACCATTTGGAGTCTACATGAAGTCCTCCGTTTTTACTGTATGCTTCTTTTTCGTCCTCTGTCAGAGCGTCTGCATCCACATTCTCATTGATCCGATAATATTTTTCACTGATAAAACGAACATTCTGTTTATGCGGTGCTTTTAAAATTTCTCCATCTTTGACAACATACACAGTAAACGGCCGAACCGTTTCTTTTCCTTTGCCATCCGGACCCATGCTGTCCTGAACATGCCAATTCAACACGATATACCCTGAATCCGTAAATTTTTGAAATTCCTCCGGATGAAAATCGAGCAGTTTCAATTTTTCAGAAAGATCTCCTTCTTCCGTGTCATTGGCTTTTACTTTTCCTTCTAATATTGCCTGAGTCTTTAACACTTCTTCCGTAATTGCACCCTGCTGTGCCTCTTGAAGAGTAAAATAGCGATCCTGTGCTTCAATCACCGGAAATTCATTATATTTGATCTTAACGCTGCAGGACTCTTCTGTAATATTTCCAATGCTGTCCGTAACCTGATATACGACTTTATGTGTGACCGGGCTGTCTTTTTTATCCAGCTGCAAAAACCACGTATCCAGAAGTTCTTCTGATGACATTCCGTCTTTCCATGTTTTCACCTCTTTATCCGCTTTTCCATCTTCTGTCAGTCTACCGGGCGCATATTCAATCTGAACGATCTTAATCTGTGCAGTTAATTCCCCATCTTCCCGATCCGTACTCTGAACATCTTTCAACAGATCCTCCTTTTTTACGGTCTCTCCTTCAAAGTACTCTTTATCCGGTGCTGAAATCTCCGGAGCCCGGTCCCAGATTGCATACAATGCCACTTTTGCCATTTCCCTGCTCTCCCCGGTTTCGGTTCTCTGACTGGCAGCAATCTTTCGAAGTTCTTCATAAGAAATTCTGTTTTCGCGATTTTCCTGAAATGCCGCTTCTTTTGCGCCCACATCCGCACGCTGATCCCAGCCTGCAAATGTATGCCTGCTCCTCTTATAATCTGTATAGCCTTTATTTTTCTGAATCCGGTATCCGTTTTGGAGACAATCCTCATAAGAAACAATTTCCGACTTTTCCTGTCCTTCTTCTGCGTGATTTCCCAGATAACGGATCGATACCCGGTCCTCCCAGATTGCATACAGTGTCAGATTCTGATTTTTCTCAGCAGGAAGATTTTCTCCCGGCTGATACTGTCCCTCTTTCGCCGTCTGATTTTCATTCCATCCCAGAAACGGTACGTCCAGCCATTTTGGAATCTGTTCCGAAACCGCTGCTTTCTCATACCAGTATTTGACAGACGGTTCCGGCATCTGTTCCACCTGTGCTTTCGTGTTTTTATCATACTGCACCGTATATTCACTGCTGATCGTAACTGCTTCTTTTAAAGTACCTGCACGCCGATCCTGATAATCTCCCGGGCGCAGGCAATATCTGCTTTGTGGTGTCAGCAAAAACCGCTCCCACTCCATACTTCCTGTACGGTTTCCATAATTTACCTTTACGACCATTCTGCCATTCTCATATCGGTCCGGTGTAACTCTTGCCGCAGGAACAGACTGAAGCTTTTGCATTACCTCAATGTATTTTTCAGCTGGCAGATATACGTCATTCCCTTCATCTACCAATGCTGAACCACTCATCTGGTAAATTCCATCCTGATAAACACCGGAACCGATCTCTGCCGTATTCGCGGAAAAATTTCCCCCTTCCTGTTTCACGGTTCCATTCTGATTGTAGATTCCTCCGCCCCGGTTTTGTGCACGATTTCCATAAAAACTGCCGTCTTTCAAAAGAATCTCCCCATCCTTTAAATAAATGGCACCTCCCAGATCTGCCTGATTCTCACAAATCGTTCCGCTATTCCATATAATCGTTCCGCCATTGAGAAAGATACCTCCACCGTTTCCTTTCTGTCCGCACTGTTCCGTATTCGCTTCTTTTGCATTGTTTCTTGCCAGAGTCGTATTATTAACCACCGTGCGCCCTTTACTCATTGTTGCAATTCCATGGACGCCATTCTCATAGCTGCATCCATTCACACTTGCTTCTACATTGGAATTGCAAAATCCAGTACTGAACCATCCTGAGTAGAGATCTCCCACATTCGGATGCTGTGAAGTGCTTTGCCATCCATGATACCTCTCATTGGACACATTTACCTGAAATGCAGAAGCTGCAACCGAAGTACCCTGACTGAAACTTTCCCCGATATAACAGTTCTGAAACGTATTTCCCTGAATCCGTGCACTTATCGGTCCGGTATATGGAGCTTCATCACTTCGGATTCCGTCAATCCCGATCCGGCAGTTTTTAAATACATTGTTCTGAATCTCTGCACGGATATTTGCCCTATGTATAGAAAAGTGAACCGCTCCGATATCCTCAATCCCATCAAACACAGAATTTTGCACGCGAAAACTGATTTCTGTCGGCGTGAATGCAGAACTTGCCTCTGTAACAACTCCCACTCCATTGTCGCAATTTTGAAATTTACACTGATCCACTGTTACAGAACCATATTCTCCGTGGATCATCCATCTTGACAGCTGGTCTCCATTTTGAAAAATGCAATTTTCAAATGTCACAGAACTTCCCTTATTTGCACAAATGGCACCACAATACAAATTATCCGAATCCGGAACGGAAGTTCCACTTAAATCAAATGTCAATGGATCGCTTCCTTTACTTCCGATCACAACACTTGATTTTGTAAATGCCAGTCTGTGCCGGTCCGGCATCCTGACCGTTCTCGGACCGCCCTCGGGCAAAATCCGGACATTCTGAAACTTTCTCGTTCTGGTCTTTTCCACATATACAAAACTATCCTTCATCGCATGACTCTGTACAATATAAATCGTTTCATTATCCTTTACTGCATTCAAAGCCTCCGAAAGATCCTCATAGTATGTATTTCCAATCCGGCAGGCGCCTTCTGCTTTCTGCTCTTTGGACACGTTGCCCGGCAATGTTTCTTCTTTTTCAACAGGCTCTTCTTTATCATCTGTTCTGCTGTTTCGGATTTTTTCCAGGCATGCTTCCACCGAAAAAGACACCTGTGTCTGCAAAAACTCTCCATATCGCTGCAGACTGTCCACCCGGCTTTCTTTTCCATCAATCACATAAGATTGCCCGTTTTCCGGAAGCATTTTTATAAGTGCTTCCGTGAGACTTTGCTTTTCTTCCTCACTGATTGGTGATTCCTCCCGTCTCTTCCATTCCTCAACCACTTCCAGATACATTTTGGTATCCCACGCAGCCTCTTCTTTTCCGATATGTTCTTTGATCATCAAATAAGGTAAAATTTCCTGCAACTGATAAAGCTCTCCCGGAGAAAGTGCCCCCACAAACTGTATACGCTCTTTCATCTGACTCAAATATGTATAAGGCTGCTCCGAAGCGATCAGTATTTCCATGTTACTTTTTTCTTCTTTCTGTATCTTTGTTTCCCATCCGGCATCCGGCTCCTCGGCAGCCCATACCTGCAAACCGCCAAACAACAGGGAAAATACAGTCAAACCTGCTGCCAGATATCTCCGATTCTTTCTTCTTATATTCGCACCTCCATTTCTTTTCCTACTGCTGTCAGACAACTGTCGGCGGAGCGCGAATGCCATCAGTCTCCTCCATCTGCTCCCTCCTTTCGGGTACAAAAATAAAACAAACTTTTCGTCTATCTCTCCTGTATGCTTCTTGCTATAACTGGAATACATTTTACTGATGTGATGAAAACCATCACTTCTGAATCATATAAAACGATGAATCTGTACTTCAGATTCCATGAATTTTTAGAACTCAGAAACCAGATCTGTCTCTAAGTGATATGGATTATAACACCTGTTCTGAAAAAAAGCAAGCAGAATACACAAAATGAGCAGACGAATACTGCCGCCTGCTCATTTCACATATTTGCTTGCTTTAGAGATTATTTTTGTATGATTTGTAATATCGTTTATACAATTCCCTGCGCGGTCATTGCTTCTACAACCTTCTCAAATCCTGCGATATTGGCACCAACTACATAGTTTCCTTTCGCGCCATATTTCTCAGCAGCATCTGCCATATTGTGGCAGATATTTACCATGATCTGCTGTAATTTTCCGTCTACCTCTTCGAATGTCCAGCTTAAACGCTCGCTGTTCTGAGACATCTCCAGAGCAGATGTCGCAACACCACCGGCATTCGCTGCTTTACCAGGTGCAAACAGAACTCCGTTTTCCTGCAGGTATTCTGTAGCTTCCATTGTGGTCGGCATATTTGCACCCTCTGCAACCGCAATACATCCGTTTGCAACCAGTGCTTTTGCGTCTTCCAGATGAAGTTCATTCTGTGTTGCACACGGAAGTGCGATGTCCACTTTTACGCTCCATACGCCTCTTCCTTCATGGTACTCTGCGTTTGGACGATAATTTTTATATTCTGTAAGTCTTGCACGTTTTACTTCTTTGATCTCTTTGAGTGCCGCCAGATCGATACCTTCCGGATCATATACCCATCCTGTAGAATCGCTGACTGTCACAACCTTTGCTCCGAGCTGCTGTGCTTTTTCTGTAGCATAGATCGCAACATTTCCGGAACCGGAAACTGCAACTGTTTTTCCTGCCAGTTCGATTCCGTTTAATTTCAGCATCTCCTGTGTCAGATAGAGAAGTCCGTATCCTGTTGCCTCTGTACGTGCCAGAGATCCTCCGTAAGTAAGACCTTTTCCTGTCAGGACTCCTTCAAATACTCCGCGGATTCTCTTATACTGACCGAACATGTATCCGATCTCTCTTGCTCCTGTACCGATATCTCCTGCCGGAACATCTGTATCAGCGCCGATATATTTGCATAACTCTGTCATAAAGCTCTGGCAGAATGCCATGATCTCTCTGTCTGATTTTCCTTTCGGATCAAAATCAGAACCACCTTTTCCTCCACCGATCGGAAGTCCTGTCAGAGAGTTCTTGAAAATCTGCTCAAATCCAAGGAATTTGATGATTCCGAGGTTTACAGAAGGATGAAGTCTCAGACCTCCTTTGTAAGGTCCGATCGCACTGTTGAACTGTACACGGTATCCTGTGTTAACATGTACCTGTCCGTTGTCGTCAACCCATGGCACACGGAATTTGAACTGTCTTTCCGGCTCAACAAGTCTTTCCAGAAGTGCATCTTTACGGAACTTCTCCTCATTTGCTTCTACTACTACTCGCAGGGATTCCAGTACTTCTTTGACTGCCTGGTGAAATTCCGGCTCTGCAGGATTTTTCTTTACAACTAAATCAATTACTTCATCAACGTATGACATCATTATTACCTCCTGAAAATAGAAATACCCAAATAGATAAATTGCATCCGGGTTTTACGAGACATCTTGTCCTTTTTCTATATTATAGTGATATTTCCCGATTGTCAAGAATTTCTTGCATCAAATTTCATTGTTTTAATACTTTGTCTTGATAAAGTTTTTGAAATTTTAGATTTGAAATCCTGCATTTTTCTTCTTTATTGCATAATTCGTATACTCATAATCTCCCTTGCATGAACAACTGCCTCTGCAATCTTTAATTCACATTAAAAATAGAGTGTCTTACGACACTCTATTTATCTGCACATATTAGTTATATTTACGTTTTCTAGCAGCTTCAGATTTTTTCTTACGTCTTACGCTTGGTTTTTCGTAATGTTCTCTTTTACGAATCTCCTGCTGGATTCCAGCTTTTGCGCAATTTCTTTTAAATCTGCGTAAAGCGCTGTCTAACGTCTCGTTTTCTTTTACGATTACATTTGACATAGTCTCACACCTAACCTCCCCTCCAGCCTGGTATTGTGCATCATACGACTGTTCGGGTATTTTTATTGCACTACAAAGAATTATAACATATTTTTCGGAAACGTCAACTGATTTTTTCCATTTTTTTAAGAAAGTTGTCCTTCCAGTGCTTCTGCTGCTTTTTTCAGTGCTTCCTGGATTCCTGCCGGGTTCTTTCCACCAGCCTGCGCCATATTCGGGCGACCGCCGCCGCCACCGCCAACAAGACCTGCAATGGCTTTTACAAGGTTACCTGCATGAGCGCCCTGTTTCATTGCCGCATCTGTCGCAGTTACCATCAGGCTGACTTTTCCATCATTTCCGGAAGCCAGAACAACAACACCTTCTCCGAGTTTTTCTTTGAGCTGATCTCCAAGATCACGAAGCCCGTTCATATCGACTCCATCCACCTCTGCTGCGAGAAGTTTCACACCTTTGATCTCCTGTACCTGATCCATGACATCTCCCATGGCATCCTGTGCCAGTTTGCTCTTCAAGCTTTCCACTTCACTGTGCAGCGCCTTGTTTTCTGCTGTCAGATGCGCAATCTTCTCAGCCAGATTATCTGGTGTCGCTTTCAGTACTTTTGCAGCTTCATTCAGTTTCTTTTCCAGATTGTCATAGTAACGGATCAATCCCTTGGATGTCAGTGCCTCGATTCTTCTCACACCGGCAGCAACTCCCGATTCAGAAAGAATCTTGAACGCCATGATCTCATTTGTATTCTTTACGTGAGTTCCTCCACAGAATTCAATAGAGTAGTCTCCCATATTGACAACTCGTACCACATCTCCGTATTTTTCACCAAACAGGGCCTGTGCTCCTGTCTTTCTTGCCTCTTCGATCGGCATGTTTTCTACTTTTACAGGAAGTCCTGCCACAATCTGCTCATTCACGATTGCTTCCACTTTCTGCAGTTCTTCCGCTGTCATGGCAGAGAAATGAGAAAAGTCGAAGCGAAGTCTGTCTTCGTTCACGCTGGATCCTGCCTGCTCTACGTGTGTTCCAAGAACGGTTCTCAACGCTTTCTGAAGCAGGTGTGTCGCACTGTGGTTTCTTGCAGACAATGCACGTTTTTCAGCATTTACACACAATTCTGCCTGATCCCCTATTTTGATCATTCCTTTGATGACCACTCCTACATGACCGATCTTTCCACCTAAAAGTTTTACTGTATCTTCTACTTTGAATTCACCTTCTGCTGTACGGATGATTCCTGTGTCTGCCTCCTGTCCACCGCTTGTCGCATAGAACGGAGTCTCTTCTGCAAATACAGTACCTCTCTGTCCGTCAGAAAGCGCTTCTACGATTTCTGTGTCAGAAGTCAGAACCGTAATCGGAGACTTCCATGCCAGATTGTCATAGCCTACAAATGTACTTGTGATACTTGGATCAATGGATTCGTAAACCGTCACGTCCGCTCCCATATAGTTCGTCTCTCCGCGGGCTGCACGGGCAGTCTTTCTCTGAACTTCCATGGATGCGTGGAATCCCTCTTCATCCACCTGCATTCCTTTTTCTTCCAGGATCTCTTTTGTCAGATCGATCGGGAATCCATATGTGTCATACAGCTTGAACGCATCTGCGCCAGACAGAGTTGTTGTCTGCTCTGCTTCCATTTTCGCTGTCATTTCCGCAAGAATACCAAGTCCCTGATCGATCGTCTTGTTAAACTGATCTTCCTCTTTTGCAATCATTTTTAAAATAAAGTCTTTCTTTTCTTCCAGTTCCGGATATCCGTCTTTTGATCCTTCGATGACGGTCTGTGCCAGTTCCGGAATAAAGCTTCCCTCGATTCCAAGCAGTCTTCCGTGGCGGCATGCACGTCTTAACAAACGGCGGAGCACATATCCTCTTCCTTCATTGGACGGCATAATTCCATCAGAAATCATAAAGGTCACAGAACGTGTATGGTCTGTGATGACACGGATGGAAATATCAGCCTGTGCATCTTTTCCATACTCTGTATCAGCAAGACGGCAAATGTGATCACGCAGTGCCTTGAGTGTATCCACATCAAAGATCGAATCTACATCCTGTACAACAGATGCCAGACGTTCCAGTCCCATTCCGGTATCAATATTTTTCTGCTCCAGTTCGGAATAATGTCCATGTCCGTCATTATCAAACTGTGTAAATACGTTGTTCCAGATTTCCATATAACGGTCGCATTCACAACCTACCGTACAATCCGGGCTGCCGCATCCGTATTTTTCCCCTCTGTCATAATAAATCTCGGAACAAGGACCGCATGGGCCGGAACCATGCTCCCAGAAATTGTCTGCTTTTCCAAAACGGAAAATACGCTCTGCCGGGATCCCCATTTTCTTATTCCAGATTTCGAATGCCTCTTCATCTTCTTCGTATATGGACGGATACAATCTGTCTGGATCCAGACCTACTACCTCTGTCAAAAATTCCCAGGACCATTCGATTGCTTCATTCTTAAAGTAATCTCCAAACGAGAAGTTTCCAAGCATCTCAAAGAATGTACCATGACGTGCTGTCTTTCCTACATTCTCGATATCTCCTGTACGGATACATTTCTGACAGGTTGTCACTCTGCGTCTCGGCGGGATCTCCTGTCCTGTAAAATATGGTTTTAACGGAGCCATCCCCGAGTTGATCAGAAGAAGACTCTTATCATTGTGTGGCACCAAAGAAAAACTCTTCATTGCCAGATGTCCCTTGCTTTCAAAGAACTCCAAAAACATTTTTCTTAATTGGTTTACTCCATATGGCTGCATACCTTATCCTCCGGTTTCATTCGCTAATCTCACAAAAAGGGGCTGCCGCAAGACATTCGTTTTGCAGCAGACCCACGTCTAATTTATCATACCACAGCTTATTTTTTTTGTAAATCCTATTCTAGCTCAATTTCTTCCAGCTCTTTCGGCGGAATCGGCGTAGTTGAATTCTTTACATAAGCTGCCAGATCCTTTTTCGCCTTCAATACCGGAATATTCGTTCCTGCTCCTGCAATACATCCTCCGGGACATCCCATCCCCTCAATCAGGCAGCCGTTAAGTCTTCCGGCTTTGGCAAGCGTCAGTGTCTTTTTGCACTCGGCAAGCCCTTCTGCATGCTCAATGCTGACTTCCACATCCGGATAGTATTCATTGATACACTTTTCAATCGCTTCTGCTACTCCGCCTGCACAGGCATATCCTCTTCCGGCACCTGTCGCATCGTGGAAAGAGGACTCTGCTTCATACTGGGAAAGATCAATCTCTTTGGCATCAAACATCGCCTGCAGTTCTTCAAAAGTAACTACAAAATCCACATCACTTCGAACACTTCTTCTGGAAGCCTCCAGCTTTTTCGCCGCACATGGTCCGATAAAGACTACTTTGGCATTCGGATGCTCTTTTTTGATACTTCTCGCTGTTGCCACCATTGGTGTCAGTTCCTGTGAAATCTGATCGATCAGATCCGGGAAGAATTTCTTCGCCAGCATTGCCCAGGAAGGACAGCAGGAAGTCAGAAGGAACGGCAGCTCTCCGGTCACGACTTTTTCTACATAATGATGCGCCTCGGCAACTGCACCGATATCTGCTCCCAGCGCCACCTCATGCACGCCTTTGAATCCCAATTCAATCAATGCCGCCTTGATATTTCTTGGATTAATATTCTCTCCAAACTGCCCGACAAATGCCGGTGCAATCTCCGCAATGATCTCGCTTCCCTCTTCCTGTAGTGCTCTTGTGAGCTGGAAAATCTGGGACTTATCCGAAATCGCTCCAAACGGACAACTCACCATACACATTCCGCAGGACACACATTTTTCTGTGTCAATATAGGCACGGCCGTATTTGTCAGAAACAATCGCTCCCACACCACAGGCATTTTTACATGGGCGCTCTTTTTTCGCGATCGCATCATACGGACAGACTGCCTTACATTTTCCGCATTTGATGCATTTTTCCTGATCAATATAGGATTTTCCGTTGACCATGGAAATGGCACCCTTCGGACAGACCTCACTGCACGGATGTGCAAGACACCCCTTGCACATATTGCTGACTTCATATTTGTTCTCCTCACAGCTTTCACAGGCAGACGGAATCACCTGCATCAGCGGCGGCTCATAATATTTTTCGGAAATATTACTTTCCTGCACTCCCGCCGTCAGATGTACCGGCTTGTCTTCCGGGCGCAGGGAAAGTCCCATCGCAAGACGAAGTCGCTCCCGAACGATCGCACGGGAACGATACGTACTCTCTCTGTACTTTACCGTATCATCATTGACAATCTCATACGGAATGGCTTCCATATCTTCCAGCAGGGTCTCTGAATTTGCTTCAAATCCAAGCTTTGCCACTTCCTTGAACACACGTCTGCGAATTGCTCTCACCTGGGTATCCAGGCCTCTCATATTGGACATTTTGATTTCCTCCTTTGTCTGTGACTTTTTATTGCTGCAGCAGTCCTTGTGCGTAATACACGGACTGCATTGCATCTTTTCCATAAAAATCTGCACCGATCATATCTGCATATTCCTGATTTAGGACAGCGCCTCCTACCATTACTTTGCACCACGGTGCTTTTTCTCTGAGCTGGCGGATCGTCTCCTCCATACTGACAACAGTCGTGGTCATCAGCGCACTCAATCCCACAAGCTGAATCTGCTGTGCAACAACAGCATCTACAATGGTCTCCGGCGGCACATCTTTTCCAAGATCCACTACCTCAAAACTGTAATTCTCCAGAAGAACTTTTACAATATTCTTGCCAATATCGTGAATATCGCCTTTGACTGTCGCAAGCACGATTTTTTCTTTTTTCTCCTGCACGTCTCCACTGTTCTCCAGCCCTTCTTTTAAAACTGCAAATGCTGTTTTTGCAGCCTCTGCGCTCATCAGAAGCTGAGGCAAAAAGACCGTTCCTTTTTCAAATCCCTTTCCCACGGTATCCAGCGCGGGAATCAAGTGTTCATTGATGATATCCAACGGCTTTTTCTCCTGCATCAGCACATTTGTAATCTGATGTGCTTCCTCTTTTAAGCCTTTTTCAATCGCAGCCTGCAGTGTCATCATCCCCCCTGCTGTCTGCCCTGCGCCGGTTGTAATACTTCCGGGCGCAGAAGCGAACTCTACATTAGCACTTCCGTAGCGTCCAATGTAATTTTCACAGTTCGGATCCAGATTCATCAGTACATGATACGCATAATAGGAACGCATCATATCTTCCGATGCAGGATTGATGATGCCGGCGCTTAATCCCTGGAACATGGCCATCGTATAAAAATTCGCATTGATGATCGGTCTTCCCGGCAGTCCAAATGAAATATTGGAAACACCAAGAACCGTATTCACACCAAGATCATACCGGACTCTGTGCAGTGCTTCCAGAGTAATCTTTGCCCCTTCCGGTTCTGAGCTGACGGTCATGGCAAGTACATCGATCACAAGATCTTTCTTGTCAATGCCATACTTTGCCGCCTCACGGATGATCTTCTCTGCGATTGCCACACGGCCGTCTGCCGTTTCTGGAATCCCGTCTTCATCCAGCGTCAGACCGATCACTACACCGCCGTATTTTTGGATCAGCGGGAATACCGCATCCATGGATTCCTGTTTTCCACTGACTGAATTCACCATCGGTTTTCCATTGTAGATCCGCATTGCCTGTTCCATCGCCTGAATATCCACGGTATCGATCTGCAGCGGAAGACTGGTCACACTCTGAAGCTCTGTAATGACTTCTTTCATCATCGATACTTCATCAATATCCGGCAATCCTACATTCACATCCAGAATATGCGCTCCATTATCCTGCTGCATGATCCCTTCTTTGAGGATATAATCCAGATCATGATCTTTGAGCGCCTGTTTGAACTTCTTCTTTCCCGTCGGATTGATCCGTTCTCCGATGATCCTGGATCCCCTACCAAGCATCACTGCCTGTCCGTAAGAAGATACGATCGTATGAACTTTTTTCTCCGGTGTTTTGATCAAAAGATCCTTACACTGTGCGATCATTGCCCGGATGTGATCCGGTGTCGTACCACAGCATCCGCCGATCACACAGGCTCCTGTTTCTACGATCATTTCCATCGTCTTTGCAAACTGCTCCGGCTCTACATCATAATAAGTCTCACCATCTCGCTGTTTCGGAAGTCCTGCATTTGGCTTGACAATCACCGGAAGAGACGTATATTCCAAAATCTCATGCAGGATCGGCATCATCTGCTCAGGTCCCATCCCGCAGTTGATCCCCAGTGCATCCACGCGCAGTCCTTCCAGAAGTGCAACTACAGAAGGTACATCCGCTCCGGTGAGCAGCTTTCCTCTCTCATCAAAAATAGTCGTCACAAACACCGGAAGGGTTGTATTCTCTTTCGCTGCAAGTACCGCTGCCTTCAATTCATAGGTGTCACTCATCGTCTCGATATGGATCAGATCTGCTCCGGCCTGTTCTCCATAGATCATCACTTCCTTGAAAGCTTCATAAGCGGTCTCAAATTCCAGATCCCCCATGGGCTTTAACAGCTTTCCGGTAGGGCCGATATCCAACGCGGTATACACTTCCCGGTTGTCTCTCACCCCCTGTTTCGCCGCTTCCTTCACATGAGAAACCGCAGAGAAAATAATCTCTTTTAAGGAACAGCTCTCATCGTGAAACTTCAACGCATTTGCTCCGAATGTATTGGTCAGGACAATATCACTTCCGGCTTCAAAATAACTGCGGTGAATCTGACGCACTGCCTCTGCATGCGTCAGATTCCAAGTCTCCGGCAATTCTCCGGGAAGAAGCCCCTTTGCCTGAAGCAAGGTTCCCATCCCACCGTCAAAAAATAAAAGTTCTTTTCCCAAGCGTTCTAAAATCATATCGTATCCCTTCTATATTCACAGTCCTTTTTTTCACAAATCTCGCAGCCCTGTATCGGACACCGCTCTTTGATACGGCTCATTCCGATCACTGCTGTCACCGATTTTGTCGGAGTCATCATAAAACTGTCCGTCATGGTCAGTCCGATCGTTTTTGCGCAGTCTAACATCTGCATCAACGGCTTCTGATACTGAATATCAAAATCTCCATATCCCGGACTGAACCTCGGACGCAGATACCAGCCTTCTTTTTCCTGCTGCTTCGCAATTTCTCTCTGACACGCATCACAGTATTCCTCCAGCATGGCCGCTGCGCAGGCCTGAAGCACCACTGCTTTTGCCATGTCTGTCAGAGATGCCCGCGTAATCAGCCGGTCTGCTCCTGTTCCCAGTGTCGCTCCAAAGAGAATCAGCTTCTCACATTGTTTTAAATTTCTGCCCAGACTTCTGCTCTTCATCCGGATATTTCCAATCTGAAAGCACTCCTCGCTCTGATGCTGTAAATCAAAAATACGGCAGATGGATTTTGGACTTACTGCAGATCTCAGACCCTCAAAAGAGTCTTTGATCAAAGCAAGTGTCTGTTCATCTACCGCATTCCTTCCATAGCCCAGATAACGGATAGCTTCTTTTGTCATTCTATCCATTACTCCGTCTCCTAACACTGAATGATTTCTGAAATATTATGCATGATAGCTGCTGCCACTTCCGGTCTGTTCATCGAATAAATGTGGATATTCTTCACTCCGTTTGCCAGCAGGTCAATGATCTGGTCGGTAGCGTATGCAATTCCTGCCTGTTCCATCGCCTTCGGCGAATCCCCGAACCGATCCAGGATTGCCTGAAATCTCCTTGGAAATACGGTTCCGGACAACTCACAGCTTCGTTTCATCTGTCTTGCGCTTGTGATCGGCATGATCCCCGGCAATACCGGAACAGTGATTCCTGCTTCACGAATACGGTACAGGAAATTATAGTGGATATCATTGTCAAAAAACATCTGTGTTGTCAGAAAATCCACACCACTGTCTACCTTTTGTTTCAGATACTTGATATCATCTTCTTTATGCTCATTCTCCACATGCCCTTCCGGATAACACGCAGCTCCGATACAGAAATCTCCATGTCTGCGGATCTCTTCTACGAGTTGATAGGCATAATGAAAACGATCCTCGCTCGGAAATACCATATCTTCTGAAATATCACCCCGCAATGCCAGAATGTTCTCAATCCCCTGTTCTTTCAGGCTGGCAATAACGCTGCGCACCTCATCTTTTGTGGAAGAAGCACACGTCAGATGTGCCAGGCTTTCTACGTGCAGATCATGTTTGATATAGGATGCGATCTTTGCTGTGTTTTTGCTGGTACCGCCGCCTGCCCCGTAAGTCACACTGATAAATTCCGGCTTTAAGCCTGCCATTTCTTCTGCTGCCCGAATTACTTTGTCATATCCCGCATCTGTCTTTGGCGGAAAAATCTCAAAGGAAATATGTATCCCGTCTTCTCTGAGTCTGTCAATAATCTTCATGCATTTTTCTCCTGTGTATATTTTGTCTATTCTCCAATAAGCTCTTTGTACAATGTCTCGTACTGTTTTGCAGAATTCTTCCATGAGAAATCCTGTTCCATCGCACGCTCTACAATCTTATTCCAGTCCCGCTTTTTGTCATAATAAATATGCTCTGCATACCGGATCGTGCCAAGCATCTCATGCGCGTTGTAATTGGAAAAGCTGAATCCCGTACCTGTCTTCTCGAACTCATTGTAAGGCTCTACCGTATCCTTGAGCCCGCCTGTCTCACGCACGATCGGAAGCGTGCCGTAACGCAGACTCATCAGCTGGCTCAATCCACATGGTTCAAACAGAGACGGCATCAGAAATGCATCTGCAGATGCATAGATCTTATGCGACATATCCTCTGAATAGAAAATATTGGCCGATACTTTATTCGAATATTTCCATGCAAAATGGCGGAACATATTCTCATATTTTGCTTCCCCGGTTCCCAGTACTACAATCTGTACTGCATCCTGGCAGAGCTCATCCATCACATAATCAATCAGATCAAATCCCTTCTGATCGGTCAGTCTGGACACAATACCGAGCATCATCACCTTCGGATCCTTGTCCAGTCCAAGCTCCTCCTGCAGAGACAGCTTGTTGGAAACCTTGTTCTTGCGGAATGTATCGACCGTAAAACGTTTTGCGATCCGTGTATCCTTAAATGGACAGTACTCATCATAATCCAGTCCATTTACAATTCCACAAAGGTCATTGGATCTTGCACTCATCAGACCATCGAGACCTTCTCCAAAAAACGGTGTCTTGATCTCCTGCGCGTATGTCTGACTTACCGTTGTCACTTTATCCGCATAGACGATACCGCCTTTTAACAGATTGGCATCCCGGTATGCCTCCAGCTTATCCGGAGCAAAGTAATACTCCGGAAGCCCTGTGATCTGACGTACAGTGCTGGTGTCCCACACGCCCTGGAATTTCAGATTGTGGATCGTCATGACACTCTTGATTCCTCTGTAATATTCACCCAGAAATCTAAAATTGTCCAGATAAACCGGAATCAAGCCTGTCTGCCAGTCGTGACAATGGATCAGCTCCGGACGGAAGTCGATCACCGGCAGGATACTCAGCACAGCCTTTGAGAAAAAGGCGAATTTCTCGATATTCCATCTCGGATCTCCGTCATACGGTGCAAATCCATTAAAATAATACTCGTTATCAATAAAATAAAATGTGATCCCGTCCTGCACATATTTCAGAATTCCTACATAACGGTCTTCTCCCGCCAGATTCATATAAAAATGATCCATATATTCCAGCTGGTCCTTCCATTTCTGGTTCATACAGGAATACTTCGGAAGTACCACCCGCACATCGTATTTCTTTTTGTCAAAATATTTTGGAAGTGAACCGACAACATCTGCCAGTCCTCCTGTTTTGATAAATGGCACACATTCTGAAGCTGCAAATAAAATGTTCTTCATAGCTTTCCCTCCCATTTCCCTCCGTTTTACTAAGCCAGTATTTTTCTACATTATACTCCATTTCCCGAAGATTGCAAAGGTTTCTGTGTGGTTTATCTGTGTTTGTATTCCAACTGGATCGTATCTGCGATCAATGCCACGAATTCTGAGTTGGTCGGTTTCCCCTTTCCGGTACTGACCGTATAACCGAACAGCTCATCCAGTGTATCCAGTTTTCCACGATTCCATGCCACCTCGATCGCATGACGGATTGCCCGCTCCACGCGGCTGGATGTCGTCTGATACCGTTTTGCTACGGTTGGATACAGCACCTTTGTGATCGCATTTAACACATCCATATCCTGCACTGCCATGATGATCGAATCCCGCAGATAATGATACCCCTTAATATGTGCCGGAATTCCGATCTCATGGAGCAGGTTTGTCACTCTGTTCTCCAAATCCCCTTCTCTGATGTATGGAACCTGTGATGACAGTTCATCATTCCTCTTTTCGCAGCTTCTCACTGGTCTTCTGACTGTTTTTATCCGATTTAACAGCATTTCGTTGTTAAACGGCTTCATGATATAGTAATTTGCGCCTCGATTGAATGCATCTTCTGTAATCCGCTCCTGGCCGACTGCTGTCACTACGATAAAGTCCGGACGCTTCTGTACATTTTTATCCTGATTGATCTTCTCCATCACAGTCAGACCATCCATTTTCGGCATGATCAGGTCCAATAATACGACATCCGGCTGCTTATTTCGGATGATCTGACACATTTCTTCCCCATTTTTTGCTTTTCCTACAACATGAAGTTCTTTGTCCATGTTGATGATTTCCTCCAGAAGATCCAAAATCCGCTCATTATCGTCAGCAATCGCCACGTTTACCTGTTCCATAGTTCCTCTCCCTCTGTTCACTGCCTGAACTTTTAAACGCCACGCTTTTCATTATATCTGCCCTATCTGCCAAAATGCAAGAAAATCAGGGAGACCTTATTCGACAAAACTAGGCAGAAAGATTCGACAACATATTATCAATAAAAATACCGTAGCCTTTTGCCGAATCCTGTACAAACACATGCGTAACCGCTCCGATCAGCTTTCCGTTCTGTAAAATCGGGCTTCCGCTCATCCCCTGTATGATGCCGCCGGTCGCATCAAGCAGTCTCTGATCTGTGATCTCGATCACCAGCCCTTTGTTGATTTCCTGTCCGGAATCGTCGATATCTGTCACCAAAATGTCGTAATTTTCTACTTCTCCGTTAACATAACAGCGAATCACAGCTTTTCCTTTTTGTATTTCTCCCCGCTCTGCCACCGGAACCATCTCCTGCTGCAAAAACAGTTTTTCTGCGGATTCAATCGTCCCGTAAATCCCCGCCTCCGTATTTTTATCTATGGTTCCAAGACGATTATAATGACTGTACACGATCATTCCTTCCATACTCCCCGGAATTCCGTTCTGTCCCTTTTGAATCGAATGAATACTGGTCTTATAAAGAGTCCCCTGCCGAATCGACAAAAGCGCGCTTGTATCCATATCATGAATCCCATGCCCCAGCGCTCCAAAAGCTCCGTCTCTGGTCATAAAGGTAATCGTCCCAAGTCCCTGCACATTGTCTCTCACCCAGATTCCCAGCTTATATTCGTCTGGTTTCGTTTCTACGGGTTTGACCGCAACTGTCAGCTCCTGCTGCCCTCTTCGCAGTGTCAGCGCCACCTGATCTTCGTCCAGATCGGATAATTTCTGGAACAGTTCTTTTTTATTTTCAATCTTTTCATCATTCCATGCCACAATGTAATCTCCCGGCCGCACCAGATTCTCTGCAGGCTGATACTGTTTTCCGTCTGCGCCGGTGATCTGGTCTGTACCAAGTACCATAACACCATCCGTCTCCATGTAAATCCCGACCGGCATGCCGCCTGGTATGACGCCTTCCTCCATGACTGCCTGGGTACTGGCTTCTCTGACCTTTTGTGTCTCCTTTTGGGGAGACATCGCACAGCCGGAGAGACACACAAGGAACATAAGAACAGCTGCCAGTTGCCTATACTTTCTTTTCATCTTTGTCACATCCTCTCTGCCAAACGTAAAAAAACGGACACCAAAAGGTATCCGTTTTAGTATGTGACATTTTTTTATTTTCACACTGGAATTCTATACTCTCTTTGCCATTTCTTTCATTTCTTTTGCACTGTCCAGAATATTTTTCGTTATCTGGGCGCCGCCAAGCAGACGCGCCAGCTCGCCCACAGAAGCATCCTCATCCAACGGAAAAATGCCTGTTTTTGTCGTCGTCTGATCCGTCTGCTTTTGAATCAGATAGTGGGCATCGGCAGCTGCCGCAATCTGCGGAAGATGGGTGATACAGATCACCTGACGCTTCTGTCCGATGATATGCAGTTTTTCTGCCACCTTTCCGGCTGTAATTCCACTGATCCCGGAGTCGATCTCATCAAAAATCAGTGTTGGCGTGTCTTCTTTATCTGCCAGCACAGTCTTGATCGCCAGAAGGATTCTGGAGAGTTCACCTCCTGAAACCGTAGTTCCAAGCGGCTTTGGCGGTTCTCCCGGATTCACAGAAATAAAAAATTCCGCGTCATCCATTCCCAGAGCAGACATTTTTGCCTCTTGTAAGAAACGCATTTCCAGCTGTACATCCAGAAAATTAAGATCCTCAAGCCCGGCTTTGATCTCTTTTGTAAAGGAAATAGCTGCTTTTTTTCGAATCTTACTCAACTTTTCGGCACAGCTTTGCATTTCCTTTTGCGCCGCTTCGGTTTGAGACCGCAGATTTTCAATATAAGTCTCATAATGCTCCAGTTCATTTAGTCTCTGCCGTTTTTCCTCTGCGTATTCCAGGATTTCATTGACTGTATTTCCATATTTTGCCTTTAATCGATTAATCTCATTGAGGCGGTTCTCTGTCTCATAAAACTCTTCTTCTGAAAATTCAAAGCTTTTGGCATACTCCGAGAGTTCCCGGTTAAAATCATTGAGCAGACTGTCAATCTCCACCAGCTGGCCATACAGTGCAGTTCCTTTTTCATCGAAATGTTCCACTTCCTGAAGGGAACGGATTGCACGGCTTAAGAGGTCGCTGGCGTTGTTTCGGTCATCCTCACTGGTGTACTGGTATGTCTGAGCCACCGCACTGGTCAGATCTTTACTCTGCGTCATCCTCTGATAGAGACTTTCCAGATCTTCGTCTTCCCCCATGCGTAAATGCGCGCTTTCAATCTCATGCAGTTCATACTCCGTCAGATCAATCTCTTTGCGCCGCTCCTTCTCTTCCATTCCAGATGCTTCCAGCCTGCGGCTGTACTCCTGATATGCCCGGTAAGCCAGGGTCATCTTCTGTTTTGGCTTTTCCACCTGCTCTTTGGCATATACATCCAGAAACGTCAGGTGATTGCGCTTATTTAACAAACGCTGATGTTCATGCTGCTCGTGAATATCAATCAGGAGACTTGCCACATCCCGCAGTACTCCCATCGTCACCGTCTCTCCATTGATCTTGCTGACACTTCTGCCTTCCATCAATTTCCGGCTTAAGATCAGCATCCCGTCTTCCGGAAAGATATCCATTTCTTCCAGCTGACGGATCAACTCCTGATTTTCAATTGAAAACATCAGTTCCACAAGTCCGAACCTGGCGCCCTTTCGAAGCATATCCGCATTGTATCTTCCGCCGAGTGCCAGATTTACGGAACCTAAGATAATGGATTTACCGGCTCCTGTCTCTCCTGTGAGAATATTGAGTCCCGGTCCAAAATCCACCTCCACCTCGTCGATCAGCGCCAGATTTTTTACATGTAAATTTTGAAGCATATTTTTTCCTATATCCCTTTTGACACAATCTTTCGAATCTTATCCATCACATGTTCCGTATCCTGTACGCTTCTGATCGCGCACATGATCGTATCGTCCCCTGCGATACACCCTACTACTTCTTTCCATTTCATGGCATCTACTGCGGCCGCTACCGCCATTGCCATTCCGGAAACGGTCTTGATCACCAGAATATTCTGCGCCATATCCATGGAAATATATCCGTCTCTGAGCACACGGATATATTTTTCATTCATCTCATCCTTTTCCGGTGCCAGTACCACATATTTCTGTCTGGAGCCGTCCACTGCCACTTTTGTAAGCCGCAGATCGCGGATATCTCTGGATACGGTAGCCTGAGTCACCTTAAATCCCTCTCTGTTCAAATATTCTGCCAGTTCTTCCTGTGTTTCAATGTCATGTTGTGCGATCAGTTCAATAATTTTTGCATGACGGCTTACTTTCATTGTATTAGTTTCCTTTCATCTTTTTTCTCATTGTCTTCATAAAGCTCTCTTCACTAAGTTTTGCAAGTCTTGTCACATGATCTGATCTTTTGATCGTGACACGGTCTCCAGTACCAAGGCGGAGCATATCTGCCCCGTCAAACGTCACCAGTGCCTGCTCGTCTTTTCCATATCGTCCCTGGCTGATCACAATCTCGATCGTATCTTCCGCCGAAAGCACGATACTGCTGGTATTCAGCGCATGAGAACAGATCGGCGTAATCACAAACATACTGGCTGTCGGTTCTACAACCGGTCCGCCTGCTGACAGATTATAGCCTGTCGTTCCTGTCGGAGTGGAGATGATCACACCGTCAGCCATATAGCTGTTGAGCAACGTTCCGTTTACATAAACATCAAAGTGAACGATCCGAAGACTTCCATCTCTGGTGATCACGATGTCGTTGACTGCTACATTCTGATAACTGCTGTTACCGGAAACCTCACCGGAAAGCATCATCCGCTCCTCAAATCCCACTTGATTTTTAAACAATCGCTCCAGCGCATATGAAAAATCCGACCGTTCCACTTCTGCCAGAAATCCAAGCGTCCCCAGATTGATCCCGATCAGCGGAAATTCATATTCTGCAAGCTCTCTTGCCGCACGGATCAGTGTTCCGTCACCGCCCAGCACGATCCCGCAGTCCACATTCTCCGGCACAGTTCCGGGAAAAATAAACCCCTGCTCATCTTCTTTTGCCAGAATACACTCTCTGCCATGCTGTTCTATATATTTCTGAATCTCCTTTGTAATCCCATAATCCGGATCTTTCATCAGATTTGTAATAATATAAAAACGCTCCATACCACACCTCTTATTTTGCAAGTGTCTCAAATGCCCGGTCCACAACCAGACTCAAATCTTCCAAGAGTGCATCCTCCACCGGATTCGGCCATTTTTTCAGATGGATCAGATATTCAATATTTCCCTCCGGTCCTTTGATCGGTGAAAAATCAATATTCAAAATCTTAAATCCGATGGACTGTGCATACAGCGCTACTTTCTCAATCACTTCATGGTGGGTACTCTTCTCGCGGACTACCCCTTTTTTGCCGACTTTTTCTCTGCCCGCCTCAAACTGCGGCTTGATGAGCGCCACGATCTCACCGTCTTCCTTCAGGTAATTCCGGATCGGCTCCAGCACTTTTGTCAGCGAAATAAAGGAAACATCAATGGAAGAAAAATCAATCGGTTCTCCCAGATCTTCGGGCACTACATAACGGATATTGGTCTTCTCCATACACACAACCCGCTCATCCTGTCTGAGTTTCCAGTCCAGCTGTCCTCTTCCCACATCGATCGCAAATACCTTTCTGGCGCCGTTTTGAAGCATACAATCCGTAAATCCGCCGGTGGATGAACCCACATCTGTACAGACTTTTCCATCCACACTGACGTCAAAGTTGGCAATCGCCTTTTCCAGCTTCAATCCGCCCCTGCTCACATAAGGGAGCACATGACCGCGCACTTCAATCTGCACCGTATCCGGAAATGTCGTTCCGGCTTTGTCCTCTCTTTGTCCTTCTACAAACACATTTCCTGCCATAATGACAGCTTTTGCCTTTTCTCTGGACTCTGCCAGATTTCTTTTTACAAGCAATACATCTAATCGTTCTTTCATGTCAATCTTTCCCTATCGTCACATAATCTGCAATAATCTGTTTTACAATCGTCTCCGCATCCAGTCCGACTTCCCTGCGCAGCAAGTCTACATTGCCGTGTTCTACATAATCATCCGGAATTCCGATGCACCTGACACCTACATCCAGCTTTGCTCTCGATACATAGTGAAGTACCTGTTCTCCAAATCCGCCGGACAATACATTTTCTTCAATCGTCACAAAAAGTCTGTGATCCTTTGTCAGAGTTTCCAGCATCTCTGTATCCAGAGGCTTTACAAATCTGGCATTGATCAGTGAGCAATGATATCCGATCTCTTTCAGTCTGTCACGCACCTGAACTGCCAGCTCTGCCATGTGCCCCACAAAGATCACCGCAATATCCTCCTCTTCATAAAGAATCTCACTTTTTCCATAGACGATCGGAGTACGAAACGCCGACAATCCCTCGTAAGCGGCGCCTCTTGGATAACGCAGTGCCACCGGATACTGGAAATCTGCACAAAACCGCACCATATCCGCCATCTCCCACCTGTTTTTCGGTGAAAGGATCGTCATATTAGGGATCATATTCAGAAATGACAGATCGAAAAGTCCCTGATGTGTCTCTCCGTCACTGCCCACCAGACCGGCTCTGTCCACTGCGATCATCACCGGCAGGTTCTGCAGGCACACATCATGAATCGCCTGGTCAAACGCCCGCTGCAAAAACGAGGAATACACCGCAACAACCGGCTTTAATCCCCCTGCTGCCAGCCCTGCTGCAAAGGTCAGCGCATGCTCTTCTGCAATCCCGACATCAAAGAACCGGTCCGGAAACATCCTTGCAAATCTGGCAAGTCCGGTTCCATCCGCCATGGCTGCTGTAATTCCGACTACTGCATCATTTTGCTTTGCAATATCACAGAATACTTTGGAAAAAATATCGGTATAGCTGTCCTTAGAGCTCTTCTCTTTTGCCTCCCCGGTCTCAATGTCAAACGGAACGATCCCATGAAATCTGGATGGATTCTCCTCCGCAGGACCGTATCCCTTTCCTTTCTTGGTGAGTACATGAACCAGAACTGCATGATCTACCCGCTTCGCCTCCTGAAATGTCTTATACAGCTTTCGGATATCATGCCCGTCCACCGGTCCCAGGTAGGTGATTCCCATATCCTCGAAAAACATACCCGGAACAAATAATTGCTTGAGTCCGCTTTTCGTCTTTTTCATCTGGTACAGGATCTTCTCACCCTGTACCGGAATCTTCATCAAGGTATCCTCAACACCCTTTTTCAGTCCCGTATATGCCTCTGCCGTGCGCAGTCCGTTCAAATATCTGGACATCCCGCCCACATTTTCAGAAATTGACATATTGTTGTCATTCAATACAATGATAAAATTGCTTTTTAAACGGGACGCATTGTTCAGTGCCTCATATGCCATCCCTCCGGTCATGGCTCCATCTCCGATGATGGAGATCACGCTGTGCTCTTCCCCCTTAATATCTCTCGCCGCCACGTACCCGAGGCCTGCGGAAATAGAGGTGGAGCTGTGTCCGGTATCAAATGCGTCACATTCACTTTCCTTTCGCTTTGGAAATCCGCTCATGCCGCCATATTTTCTCAGATCGTCAAATCCGGCGCGCCGTCCTGTCAGAATCTTGTGTGTGTAGGACTGATGTCCCACATCCCAGATCATCTTATCCTGCGGCAGTTCAAACGCCAGATGCAGCGCCATCGTAAGCTCCACCACACCGAGATTCGATGCCAGATGCCCGCCTGTGACACTGATTTTCTCCACAAGAAACTGACGGATTTCTTCTGCCAGCTTTTCCAGCTCCTCCGGCTTTAACTGTTTGATATCATTTTCTTTTTGAATCTTTTCTAATAGCATAAGGTATGCCCCCTTATTTTTCCCTGTATATCAATGACTCCAGCAAAATCTCCAGATAATCATCTGTTGGATTCAGCGCTCTTACGTCTGAGATGGCTTTTCTGGACAAATGCTCCACCTCCTGTTTGGCCACATCCAGCCCTTTCCACACAACATACGTCATTTTTTCATTTTTCTCATCGCTGTGCACCGGTTTTCCGAGCACTTCAGTGGTACTGATCACATCCAGAATATCATCCTGGATCTGAAAAGCCATTCCCACTTTTGCTGCAATCTCTTCCACTGCCTGTACACACTCATCGTCCGCTCCTGCCAGAACTGCTCCGATCATCATGGAAGCCTCGATCAGAGCTCCTGTTTTTAAACGGTAGATAAACTCCAGCTTCTCTCCGTCAATTTTCTTACCGGAAGATTTTACATCCACCACCTGACCGCCGATCATTCCGTAGATCCCTGCTTTTTGTCCAAGGATACGGATTGCTTTTCCGATCAGAAGACTCTTCTCTGGCGCCATCTCAAATGCCGATGCCGCTGTCTCAAATGCATAATTGAGAAGCGCATCCCCTGTCAGGATTCCCATATCTTCCCCATATACCACATGGGTCGTCTTTCGTCCCCTGCGATACTCATCATTATCCATGGCAGGCAGGTCATCATGAACAAGGGAATAGGTATGGATCATCTCAATGGCAGCCATAAACGGCTCAATCACCCTGTCCGTTCCGCCAAACATCCGGTATGTCTCCTGCATCAGCATTGGGCGCAGACGCTTTCCCCCTGCCAGCATACTGTAGCTCATGGCATCCATGATCACTTCCTGATACCCCTGCACCCTGGGCAGATATGCTTTTAAAATCTGTTCGATCTGTGCTGTTTTTCCTTTTTGTATCTCCTTAAAACTCATGAACTTCTCCATTCTCGTCCAGAACCTGAACTTTCTTTTCTACTGCGTCAATGGTCTCATTACACTGCTTTAACAGCTGCATTCCCTCATTATATAATGCAAAAGACTCTTCCAGAGTAATGTCTGACTTTTCCATGTCAGCTGTCACTTCTTCCAGTCTTGCAAACAATTTCTCCAGACCGGGTGTATTCTGTTCCTGATTTTCCATGTCTGCCTCCTTTATGCGTGATATTGGATTTCTTCTGTCATTCCTTTTACCTGCGCTTCGATCATTCCGTCCGATACATAAATACGGATCGCATCTCCTTCTTTTACCTCTGCAATCTGCCGCACCGGGCGGCCTTTCTCATCTTCTATATAAGCATATCCCTGGTTCAGCTTTTCCAGCGGGGATAATCCCTTCATCTTTTCCACATAAAGAGCAAACTGGTGTCTCTTTTGCTGAAGGATCTCTTCCATCCGGCTGCGCAGCTGCAACTCCAGATCTGAAGCATACTGCCTGTTCTCAAGGAGTTTCTGCCTTGGGTGAAACAGCCGCAGTTTCAGTGCCGCCTGTTTCAAATACTGACGGTTCTGTTCCGCCTTTTTCAAAACCGCACTGCTCAAACGCATCTGATATTCCTTCATCAGATTCTCTGCAGCCTGATATTCGTACACCGCAAGCTCTGCAGCCGCCGAAGGAGTCGGAGCCCGAAGATCCGCCACATAATCCGCGATCGTCGTATCCGTCTCATGCCCTACTGCGGAAATCACAGGCACCCGGCTCTCAAAAATCGCACGCGCAACGATCTCTTCATTGAATGCCCACAGATCCTCGATTGATCCGCCTCCGCGTCCCACGATCATAACGTCCACATCTTGTTCTTCCAGCATCCGGATTCCCTGCACGATACTTTCCGCTGCGCCTTCCCCCTGCACCTTGGCAGGACAGAGGATCAGCTGTACATACGGATTTCTTCTGGCGGCAATATTGATGATATCCCGCACCGCAGCTCCCGAAGATGCAGTCACGATCCCGACTTTTTTTACAAACTGCGGAATCGGTCGCTTGTACTCCTGTGCGAACATCCCCATCTCTTCCAGCTCTTTTTTTAACGCTTCAAACTTTAAGTACAGCTCTCCTGCTCCGTCCAGAATGATCTCTCTGGCATACATCTGGTATCTGCCATCCCTATCATAGACACTGACCGAGCCGAGAACAACCACCTGCTGTCCTTCCTGCATACGAAAAGAAAGCCCTGACCGTGAGCCTGCGAACATCACGCAGTCTATCGTGCCGGACTCATCTTTTAATGAAAAATATATATGCCCTGATGGATGATATTTACAGTTGGACACTTCCCCTTTGACGTACAGCCGGTTCAGCATAAAATCCTGTGTAAACATATTCTTGATATAGGCATTGACCTGTTTTACTGTGTAGACATTCTTCAACATCTGTCCGCCCCGCCATCTTTAATCTGCAATCTTGGCAAGTACTCCGTTTACGAATGCAGGACCTTCTTCCCCGCTGAATTTCTTCGCAAGTTCCACTGCCTCATTGATTGCAACTTTTACAGGAACATCATCATCCCACTTGATCTCATAAACCGCAAGTCTGAGGATCGCCAGATCGACCTTGTTCATTCTGGAGGTTTTCCATCCTGTTGCTTTTTCATTCAAAATCGCATCGATCTCTTCCAGCTTTTCGATCACTGCTTCCAGCTTTTTCTGTATGTACTCTTTATCCTTCTCTTTTGCGCTTGTCAGCTCTTCAAAGTACAATTCCAGATGCTTTGGCATCTCTTCTAATGTATTAAATTCAATCTGGAACAACATCTTAAAAATGTGCTCTCGAAGTTCTGTTCTTACCATATCGGCTCCTTCCGTCCCTTATGCTTCTTTCGTCCATATTTCTTTTTGCAGGGCTTTTGCTTTTTCTAAAACAGAAAAAGGATGTCCTGCGACATCCTTTATTATACTACAGCTGTCCTGTCTTTTGCAATGAATTTCTATTTTGCAGACTCCTGACTCTCCATCTCCACGCCTGCCACTTTCACATTGACATCCGCAACTTCCAGTCCTGTCATATTCTCCACAGCGCTCTTTACTTTTTCCTGTACCTTGGCAGATACATCCATGATGCTGTAATTATACTTCATATTCAACGCCAACGATACCGTCACAACGCCTTCCAGCACGTCTACTTTCACACCTTTGGAAAGATTCTTCATTCCCAGTCTGCTGATCAGCTCGTTGGTGATATTGCCTGCCATAGATGCCACACCTTCTACCTCTGTAGCGGCAAGTGCTGCGATAATCGCAACCACTTCATCTGCTATTTTTACTTCTCCCATGCTGGAGTCATCCTGTATTGTATAAATATTTCTTTCGTCCTTTGCCATGATAAGACCCTCCTGTTTGTGTCTACTGTTTGCGCTAATCTTCTTTTCATATTATATCAGACATGCCCTGCATTGACAAGGGTCATGAGCGCCCGAATTCTGACAGGATCAGCCCTTCGTTCCGCTCCTGTGTCATCCGGATGCTCCACTCATGTGTAAAGAGAAGCAGCGGTCTGTCTTTGAGATCCTTGATCTTCTTCATGTCCGAAGTTCCGACCAGACGGTTCATATCGATCTCTTCATTTTCGATCCAGCGGATATACTCATACGGCAGATTTTCCAGACGAATCTCCACCTTGTATTCATTTTCCAGGCGGTATTTGAGCACATCAAACTGAAGGACACCGACTACTCCTACTATAATCTCCTCCATACCTGTATTATATTCCTGGAAGATCTGGATCGCACCCTCCTGCGCAATCTGGTTGATTCCCTTAACGAACTGTTTTCTCTTCATCGTATCCACCTGACGCACTCTGGCAAAATGCTCCGGCGCAAAGGTCGGGATTCCTTCATATACAAACCGCTCCTTTGAAGTTGTCAGCGTGTCACCAATCGAAAAGATACCCGGATCAAATACTCCGATGATATCTCCGCCATAGGCTTTGTCAATCATTTTTCTCTCGCTTGCCATCATCTGCTGCGGCTGGGAAAGGCGTACTTCTCTGCCCCCCTGGATATGATACACATTCATCCCGGCTTCAAACTCACCGGAACAGATCCGCATAAACGCGATCCTGTCACGGTGTGCTTTATTCATATTGGCCTGGATTTTAAATACAAATGCCGAAAAATCTTTTTCCTTCATCGGGTCGATCGGTCCCTGATCTGACATTCTCGGAAGAGGAGACGATGTCATTGCAAGGAAATGCTGCAAAAATGTCTCCACTCCGAAGTTGGTCAGTGCAGAACCGAAAAATACCGGAGAAAGTTCTCCTTTGCTCACCAGCTCCTGATCAAACTCCGCAGCCGCTCCGTCTAAAAGCTCAATCTCTTCTTCCAGTGTCACTTTTGCTTCTGTACCGATCAGCCAGTCGATCTCCGGGTTGTTGATATCTACCTTTTTGACTTCTCCCACAGAAGTTCCTTTTTTCGTATCCGAGAACAGCTCGACCTCCTGCTTCTGACGGTCGAACACTCCTTTGAATTCTTTTCCGGAGCCGATCGGCCAGTTCACCGGGCAGGTTGCAATCCCCAGCTCTTTTTCGATCTCGTCAAGAAGATCGAATGTATCCTTGGCTTCCCGGTCCATTTTGTTGATAAATGTAAAAATCGGAATATGGCGCATCACACAGACTTTAAATAATTTTCTCGTCTGGGCCTCCACACCCTTGGAGGCATCAATGACCATCACCGCAGAGTCTGCAGCCATCAGTGTACGGTAGGTATCCTCCGAGAAATCCTGATGTCCCGGTGTATCCAGAATATTGATGCAATATCCGCCGTAATTAAACTGCAGCACAGACGATGTAACTGAGATACCTCTCTCCTTTTCAATCTCCATCCAGTCGGAAACCGCATGCTTTGCGGTCGCCTTTCCCTTTACGGAACCTGCCTGATTGATTGCTCCTCCATATAAAAGAAACTTCTCCGTCAATGTCGTCTTACCGGCATCCGGATGGGATATAATGGCAAATGTCCTTCGTTTTTCTATCTCCTTTGTAATATCTGACATCTTACTTCTTCTCCTGTTCTATAAAACTTCACATGTCCTTTTAGTGTATCACAAGCATTTCTCTGCCGCAATCCAAATTTCTTTATTTTTCGGCTTCTGCAGTCTCATGGATCGGTGTGATGACGATCTTTTCCGGAGCAATGTTTGTTTTTCTGGTCACGATATCCTCGATCTGGGCACGATTTGCATCTGTTAATTCCGCTGCATTCACCACAATATCCGCAGAATCAGCGGTCAGACTGACAACAGATTCAGAAAAGCCTTTCGATGCCATCAATGTCTCCACCGCCACTTCCTGCTCTGAAAGCTGTGTCATCTGCAGCATCTGTGCGATCGCATCCTTCTTTTCTTCTTCACTGATATTCGCGTTGTCAATGATCGCCTGGAGCGTTTCTTTGTTCTGCGAACGCATCTGTTCTCTGGCAACTTTTGCCTGCGCTACGGTATTTTCCGCCTCACCGCTGGTCAAAACAGCCTCCCCCGGTGTCCCCTCCACTTCGGAATCATTGCTTGCAATCTCTCCGTCTGTCTCCAGATCTTCTGCCGAGATATCCAAAAGTTCCTGATTGGCGGTTCCGGCACTCGCCTCTTTTGCCCCATCTTCTTTTGCTCCGAACAGGCGTCCTGAATAGTTCAGATATCCTGCGATCGCGATCATCACCGCCAGCGCTGTAATAATGATCTGGTTTTTCTTAAATAATCGTTTCAAAATCATATCCTCCTCTTTTTCCTTCTGTTTTATGCATTTGTCCGTTTCATTATTTTAATCTTATGCGCCTCCACTCCGAATAATGCCTGCACTGCCTCTGTCAGATTTTTTACCACGACCGGATCATCTCCTCCATCAGCTGCAATCACCATTCCCTCAATCTCCGGCGCCATTTCCTTACTCACATAAGGCGTCTGTGTCCCATCGGATTTCTGCTCATAAATACTGGTATGACTCAGCGAACGATCTTCTGAAACCCTGCTCCCTCCTTTACTGTCTTCCTCTGTGATTTCATTTTCTTCCCTCTGGCTGTCCTTTTCCACCACTTTCTCTTCCGAAGATTTCAAGGTGAGCATCACCTTTACTTTCCCGACTCCCTCCACGCATTCCAGGGTATCTTCCACCCTTTTTTCCAGCAATCTTTCATACTGTTGTTCTGTCGCCTCTCCCCCTTCTGTTTCCGTTTCTTCCTGTCCCGCCCCTGTCCCGATTTCCGGATCTTTCTGATCCGGAACCGGGGAAACGACCACCACCAGCAGGATTCCTGCCAAAAGCAGGATCAAAAGCTGCTGTTTTGCCGGCAGTTTTCCTTTTTTTCCAAATCCGGAAATCCACTGCTTCCATTTATTCTCCAATCTGAATCTCCTCCACTTCAATCTGCTCCTTTTCTTCCGTCTCCAGGGTCATCTCTCCCTTTCCTTCTTCCTGCTTCTCCCGGATTTCTTCCAAAAAAGAAGCGCTCTCCTGTTCCATGTTCTGTTCCTGTACCCGACTTCTAAAACTGTCCTCCATATCGGTCAGCCTTAACAGCGGAGTCATCAGAAGAATGATCAGTACCAGTCCGGAAAAGAACCGGATATATTTTTGGTACAATTCCTGTGGAAGTGCCTGCAAAATGGCGCTGACAAGAATCAGATAGACCGCCAGATCCTGAAGCCACTGACAGAGTTCTTTCAAGGTCTTCTCCCTCCTTTTACGTGGCAGAAGCCGCGACCACAGCGATGGTCAGCAAAAACAAAATCCCTGTAGTCGCCATTACTTTCACAAGCATTTCATACCCCTCACTGACCCCTCCGATACATGCTGTAATTCGTTTGTCCGATATCGGCTGTGTCACCGCCGCCACTGTTTTATACAAAAACGCCAGAAGAAGAAGCTTCACGATCGGGATAATGCAGATACCCGCTGCGATCACCGCGCCTGCCATTCCAATCCCGTTTTTTATCAGAACTGCCGTTCCAAGTACGACATCCATCACGGAACCTGCCATGTTTCCAAGTCCCGGTATCGCCTCCACTGTTTTTGTAACAAAACTTCGTTTCAGGGAGTCCAATGCAGGAGAAAGGATTCCCTGTACGACATTGATCCCGATCACACACGCCAGCATGGTCTTTAGCGTCCAGCCCGTCAGTTTTTCCAGAAGCTCAGCAAACTGCGACAAAAATTCTTCTCCGGTAAGATTGCCCATCACCTGGATCATCATATATACATTGACGAGAGGCACCAGAAAATTCAGGATTACTGCCTCCGCCAGAAAGATCAGAAATAGTACCACTTCAAAGAAAAACATGGATGTCACACTTCCAGAGGCTGCTGTAACTGCTAAAAAATACGTCGGACAAAGCACCTTCATAAATTCCAGCAGGAAGTTTAACGAAGCCTCCATCTCGGATACTGCCAATCGAAACCCGTTCAGACAAAGTGCGATAAGCAGCATATAAAGAATATAAAACGCAATCTCTGAAGCCTGACGTTCTCCGAAGGCGCCGGAAAAATTTGCAAACACCGCAGCAATCACTGCGATCAAAATCAGATATACCAGAAGTTTCCGGTGTGTCTGCAGTTCATAGAAAAACTGATCGAAAAGAAAGCCTGTAAACTGCTCCCCCGCTTTTTTCAAATCACCTGACACAAGCGTCTCCACAACATCCCGGAAGGTCATTTTTTCCCGTGGGAACATCTTTTTCAGACTGTCATCGAGATCTGAAAAATCAAATTCATCCAACAGCTCTTCCTGTGTGATCTGCAGGCTTTCTTCCTCTTCTGCAGCATACGCTGTATGTACCGCCCCAAACAGGCACAGGCTCAAAAAGAGAATGCCGAATATCCCATATTTTCTCATAACAGAAACTCCTGAATTGTTTCCAAAAGGGCAAGAAGGACCGGCATCCCCACCACAAGGATCGCCAGCTTGCCAAATATCTCGATCTGCGCTGCAATCGCCTGATACCCGGCATCTTTGCAGATTCCGGAAGAAAACTGTGCAATGTACGTGATGCCGACCATTTTGAGCATGATGGCAATATATTCCGTATCAAGAGTCAGAAAGCTTTGAATCTGTTCCACTGCCCGAATAAACACTTCCAGTTTTCCCACAATGCAGAAAAAAAGAAAGATGCCTGCCGCCAGATTTATCAGAAATCCGTACTCCGCTCTTCCTCCTTTGAGCTGAATTGCCAGAAGAACCGCCACCATCGCGATCAGACTGACCTGCAATACACTCATATCCGCCTCCCTCTTCACAGTGAAAACAGGCGCTTCATGGACGCAAACAACTCATAAATATATGGGAGCACCCAGGACAATACCAGAATCAGACCTGCAAAGCTTGTCAGAAACGCCTGTTCTTCCCTTCCGCTGTGTTTTAATACCTGGCTCAAAATAGAAACCAGAATGCCGACTGCGGCAATTTTAAAAATAACACCGATCGTCATGAATTCCTCCTGTCTGATTTCCCGGCAAAATTCTTCTTAAAATAATACGATCACCAGAAACAATCCGCTCATCACGCCGAGCCAGTTTCCGATTCTCTTTTTTGCCGTGATCTCCTGCCGGGTTTCTTCGATTTCTGCCCCCAGATTCTCAAGATACATCTGCATACTTGTTCTGCCTGTCCTCACATCCATCTGTCCAAGATACATCCCCACCTCCGAAAGTTCTCTCATATGCCTGCTCTTAAGATGAAGCTCCTTTAATTTTGTTTCCGTGCACGCCTCCCAGATCCCCCGAAAACTCTGCCCGCCTCTTGCCTCCACCCTTCTTTTGAGATCCAGCATCCAGCTGCGATAAGGCTCCTGCACCCGGTTTGCAGTTTTTCCAAAAACCTCAAAAAGAGGTGCGCCGCTGTATTCGATTTCTCCCTGGATCAGTTCCAGAATATGGCGGATGTACATCAGTTTTTCCAGATACTGCTGCTGTTCCACGCCATATAAAAATCCCCCTGCCGTGGTTGACAAAAGAATCAGAATGCAGCCGATCAGTTTCTGCATAAAAGACTCCCCCGCTCATCGAAAATCTCTTTGATTTCTCCCGGATGTTCTCTGTTCTCCAGTACCACATAGCGCTCAAAGCGCCGCTGTCTCACCAGTTCCCCCAGTCCCGGCTTGGACGCGATCTCTGCCATCGAATTCCCATGTACACTGGCGATCAGCTTACAGCCGCACTGCATAGCATACTCTACGGCACGAATCTCCTCCTGTGCCCCAATCTCATCCACAGCCAGAACTCTTGGGGACATCGATCGGATCAGCATGATCATGCCCTCTGCTTTTGGACAGCAATCCAGAATGTCCGTCCTGCTCCCCAGATGATTCTGTGCCACTCCCAGATAACACCCTCCGATCTCGGAGCGTTCATCCACAACCCCTACCGTGCATCCTTTCACATGCGCATTCCCGTCTGAAATCTGCCGGATCAAATCCCGGATCAGCGTTGTCTTTCCACCACATGGCGGAGAGATGATCAGTGTATGACATACCTCTCTGTTCTTTGTGATCATCGGAAGCAGCCTGTCCGCACATCCGGGAATTTCATGTGACATCCGGATATTTACAGACGAGATATGCTGCAGACTTTTCACCTTTTCCTGTTCTAATATTGCTTTTCCTGCCACCCCCACACGATGTCCTCCTTCCACTGTCAGAAATCCCTGCCGGATTTCATTTTCATACGCATAAAGGGAATAATGACTGCTGTATTCCAGCGTCTCCTTTATCTCTTCTTTTGTCACCATATGCTTTTTCGCCCGTCCTGCAGGCAAAAATAATTCTTCTCCCTGATACAGGATCAGAAGCGGCTGATCTGTTCGCAGCCGGATCTCCTGGAGCTTTCCATAGTCCAGGTGCGCTTCCTCCATCACCTTGCGGATTCCGGCCGCCAGAATGTGAAGGATCTGCTGTTTTCTTCTCTCTTCATTCATCTTGTCCACCTCTTTATCCCATGTATATGAGAGAAGTGAAAGTTTATTCCTGTGGGTTTGAAAAATTTTTAAGTTTACAGGTTTACCGGCTATTCAGAATTGGGATAACGGGAAAGTTTTGGGGGCAGATGCAACTCGTGCGAGTCACATCTGCCCCCTATTTAGAACGATCTATTTCCCGACAGCCCCAAATATGTATTTTCTATTGTTCTTCTTTGCCCGCTGCCCTCTCTTCTCCCATCTCTCGGATCATTTGTGCAATAACATCTTCCTCTTCTTCAAGTTCCTCTGAAATCTCAGAAATAGATTTTCCTTTTACCAGTTTCTTTTGAATCAGCCTTTCTAAAAGCTCCTGTTTTCCCTTTTTAATTCCCGCTTCCCGCTCCTGCCGCATATGCTTTTCCTCATCATATTCATAAATACTCACTTATTTCGCCTCCGCTCTGTTTTGTTTCAAAAACTCTGAAAGAATTCCTTCCTGAATACACTCACTGATTGCCTGTTCCACTGCTTCTTCCACCGGCTTTACCTGAGCGTACTCCCGCACTCTTGCCGTATATTCCGAGTAATCCTTCAGAGATTTGCACATTTCCTTCAACTTTTCATTATGCCCGCGGTTGATATTCAGCATCACCGCAGTCAGCTCCAATGCCGGATGTTCTTCTTTGACGCAATATGCATCAGACAATCTTAAAATTTTTCGATCCGGCTGTTCCTGACTTCCATTGTAAAAGATTACAAACTGCGGAGTCGGGATCTGAATCCTTTTCGTACCATACAGGTTTTCATCTTTTGTCATCCCGGAATACAGATCCGAGATATAAAACAAATACCGCAGGGGCAGGTTGGGACTGTAGGTGGACTGATGCTCATATAGGGAAAGTCTGGAATCAATGAGAAAGGACAGATCATTATGCATCGACATGTAGATTGCATTTTCCAGTGTATTGATTTCCAGCAATTCCGGATCTTCATAATGTTTTCCGCTGACCGCATTGTACAGATCGAGCAGATCTTTCCTGTCACTGTAGAGCATGGCAAAAATCCTCGATTTGTACAGTCTGTTTACGGGCTGCATCTGTGTTGTCTGGTTCATATAAATACCTCCTTGAATGAAAATAGCTGCAGGAGGCTTTCCAATACGGCATCTTTCGCTCAAACCTCTCTGCTGTTTTAGATTGAAATCAAAGCATAGAGATCTTCCGATATGCTATAAGAATAAAAGATGCGGTATCGTTCCGCTTAGAAAACCAGAATTTTATGCTTTTCTGCATTATAGCACGATTGACCAAAAAGAACAAGCTACTGTAAAATCCATACATAACGGATTTACAGCAACTTGTTCTTTTTTATTTTACGATCTTATAATATTCTCTTGACGTGATTGCAAAGACTATCACATAGAATACTGCAAAGACTGCTGATACTCCAATTGTGCACATCATGGATAAATGTGTATCTGACAGATTAAACACAAGAAGGAGCTTTGTAATCGGTTTAAATGCCACTGTCACATGCAGGATCGCCATAAGAAGCGGGACAAAGAATACTGTCAAAATCTGGCTGTGAATCGATCCTTTGACTTCTTTCTTACTCATTCCTACTTTCTGCATAATCTGATACCGGTCTTTGTCATCATAGCCTTCAGAAATTTGTTTGTAATAAATGATCAGGACCGTCGCCATCAGGAATAAGAATCCTACAAAAATTCCAAGGAAGAAAAATCCTCCGTAAACGCCATAAAATTCCTGTGCATAAGCTTCTCTGTATTCTACATAGCATGACTGCACCTCGCCGCTTGTCTCCATCCGCGCTTTCATGGATTCCAGAGCTTCACTTTTTGCAGTGTCATTTCCCTTCATATCAAAATTCAACAGATACTGCATCGTGATCGGAATTTTGGTCGGACCATAGAGCTGTATCACATGCTCTACAGCTGCATCATCCGCCATTACCAGATAAATATTCTTTGTCACATCTGCCTCTTTCTTTTTCTGCAGATTGGATTCCTTCAAGTTTTCTTTTACATGATAAGTCTCTTTACCTAACACGATTTCTCCGCTGTCAAACTCTTCATCCGGGAAATAGGTCAGCACTTCATCCGGAGCAAGTGAAATATCGGTTCCTTCCAGTGCATTATAATCTGCCAATGGAATCACATACAAGCTGCGCATCGCATCTGCATCATATCCACTTCCTGAATCCGTATCAAACTTGAGCTGATTGTCATATTTCATGGCGCTCAGCGGCACATACCGGTATTTTTGTTCATGAATAATCTCCAGCCCCCGGCTTTGCGTCTCTTCCTGCGCAATCCGTTCCATCGCTTGTATATTTTCCGGAGTTGTTTCATCAGATGTTGCGGAAAATTCAGTCTTAAAACGGGTATTCATTATATTTTCCTGCCCGATATACAAGGATGCTGTCGCAGAAATTAATACCAGTACAATGGTACTCATAATACAGATATTTGCCAGTCCTACTGCATTTTGTTTCATTCGATAGATCAGACCTGACACCGAAACAAAATGTTTTGTCTTATAATAATAGGCTTTATTTTTCTTCAATAATTTTAACAGCGCTACACTTCCCGCTGTAAACAGAGCGTAGGTTCCGAAAATAACCAGAATTACTGCAATAAAAAATTTTGTGATCGCACTAAGCGGTGACTCTGTCGTCTGTGCAATATAATATCCGCTTCCCAGCAAAAGAATTCCGATCACTGCGATCAGCCAGTTTGCTTTTGGTTCTTTTTCTCCTTTTTTCCCTCCCTGCAGAAGTTCCACCGGATTGACTCTCTGCACCTGGAAAATGTTCCAGATCAGAATCACAAGAAAGATAGCTCCAAATAGACCGGCACTGATCAAAATAGCCTCCGGTTCCACAGAAAACTGAAATGCAACATCAAACCGGATCAATTTCAGGAGTACCAGAAAGATGAGCCGTCCAAATACGATTCCTGCCAGGATTCCTCCAAGGATACCTGCGCCCGCAGTATAGATGCTCTCCCAGACCATCATCTTTGTCAGGTTCGTCTTATCCATTCCAAGCACCTGATACAATCCCATCTCTTTTTTTCTCTGACGAACCAGAAAACTGTTCGTATAAAAGAGAAAGATTGCCGAAAAACCACCTGTGATCGTAACTGCAAAATTCAGGATCAGACGCAGCTGGGATGCACCGGGCATGGTATCCAGCGCCGAATTGGTGGAGACTAACAAGAGATCATAAAACATCATGACAGTCAAAATGCAGGTCAGAAGATACGGAAAATACGTCTTTCCGTTTTTCTTAATGTTGGTCGCAGCCAGCTTTGGATACAATACATTACGCATTGTCCTCACCTCCCGTTGTCAGCGCAGTCAGTGTTGCGGATATTTTTTCATACAATTCTTCATTGCTCATATTGCCGCGGTACAACTGATGGAACACTTCTCCGTCCTTGATGAACAGAACTCTGTTTGCCGTACTCGCTGCCTTCACACTGTGCGTCACCATCAGGATGGTCTGTCCCTGCTGATTGATCTCCTTAAACAAGCGAAGCAGTTCATCTGCAGCCCGCGAATCCAACGCTCCTGTCGGCTCATCTGCAAGGATCAGCTTGGGCTGCGTGATCAGCGCTCTTGCCACTGCCGCCCTTTGTTTCTGACCGCCGGATACTTCATACGGAAACTTCTTCAAAAGTTGAGTGATTCCAAGCTGCTGTGCAATTGGTTTGAGTTTCTGACTCATCTCCGGATACTTTTTGCCGGAAAGTACCATCGGAAGATAGATATTGTCCTCCAGAGAAAATGTATCCAGAAGATTGAAATCCTGAAATACAAATCCCAGATTCTGCCGGCGAAATGCTGCCATTTCTTTATTGCGGATCTCTCCCAGATCTCTTCCTTTCAGGTACACCTTCCCGGATGTTGGTTTATCCAGCGCTGCCAGAATATTTAAAAGTGTTGTCTTTCCGGATCCGGACTCTCCCATGATCGCCACATATTCTTTCTCCTCCACCAAAAAGTTCACATTGGAAAGCGCCTGTACCTGATTTCCTCCAAATCGTGTGGTATATATTTTTTTCAGATTCTTTACTTCCAGTAATGTCATCGTCATTCCTTCCTTTCATTTCTCCCGTTTTCTTACTTCTCGTTTATTATAACTGGAACACAGAAGCTTTTTCCATTGATTCACATTACAAATCACAACTGTTGTCTTACGTTTTTGTAAGGTTTGGCTTTCCGGCAGATAAAACATTGCCACATCTCATCCGCAATGTTACAATAAGTGTCAGTTTGAATACAAAGGAGTTTTCAGATATGAAACAAGAACGATGGAAATCTATTTTAAAACCACTGACCATTCTTCCGGTCATTGTCATGCTCTGTACCATCTTTGGATTTTCCAATCAGAACGGAACAACTTCCGGGGGATTGAGCCAAAAAGTAAGCAGGCAGATCGTCACCGTCTGTGATACCCTCTTTCATCAGGATTGGGAGGAAGAAACTATCGAACACTATACTGAAAAAATCGAATATCCCATCCGCAAAGCAGCCCACGTCACGGAATATCTGATCCTGACTCTGCTGGCTGCCCTGCCGCTTTATACCTATGGTCTTCGTGGAAAGAAACTGCTTTTCGCTTTATTTTTATTCTGTGTCATCTCCGCATCCGGGGACGAATTCCACCAGTCCTTTATTCCCGGCAGGTCTCCCCAGATTACAGATGTACTTGTAGACAGCATCGGAATCCTGACAGGATGCGGCATCACATCTCTTGTATTACGTAATCGCCCGTCCGATACGGCTTCTTCGAAGAAGCGTAATACACAGAAAGGATAGACCTCCGATTCCGGCAATCAGGACCGGCACTGCAATCCACGCAGATACAGCAGCCGGTTCTGCATATTTTTTATATCCATCCAGAAAAAGAATGTGGATCAGATAGATCCCAAACGAACATCCGCAACCGATATCAAGAAGTCTTCTTGTCCTTTCTTTCAGACGGATCTCACAGTCCTGCCAGCGAATAAGAATCATAAAAAATGCAGCGCCTGCAAGTACGATGAGCGGACATCCGTATTCCAGAACCCGTTCATAATGCTCCCCTGACCGCTGTGTCAGAAAGACTGTCAGAGCAAACACGCCGGTCATACAGCCGATAAAAATTGCAGCTGCCCATTTCTGACTGATTCGGATATATCTCCGGTACTTATAAATAAAATGCCCGATAAAAATATAAAGCATATACACCTTGTCTCCGATCAGCGGCAAATCATAATACGCTTCCCCATTTTGCAGGGAAACCACATAGTTAAAGACTACGGAAGCGCTGCAGACAACAAGCAGAGCTCTCTCCAGTTTTCCGCTCATTCCTTTGCACATGACCTGAAAAAACGGCAATACCATATAAATTGGGATCATCGCATAAAGATACCACAAATGAGGTTCTGTCGGTACATACAGAATCTCTTTCAGATCATATTCTGTCTTCATAAAAGCACGATTCCAGATATAGTACACTACACTCCATACTACCAGTGCGATCAAAAAACGAAGCAGTCTCTCCCCGTGTTTTTTCAACGGTTCTTCTCTTCCCAGAAGCAATGCTCCGGAGATCATAAAAAAACAGGGAACACTTACTCTCGCCAGTGTATCCAGTAAAAGTGCAAACAAATACTCACTCTGTGTAATTTCTCCATATGCCCTACAAAAATAATTGGTCACATGGATCACAATCACAAAAATGCAGGAAATCATCCGTATGATCTCCAGATTATAATTTCGTCTCATTTATCTTCTCTTTTCGTCTTTCTCTTTTGTATCCGGTTCTTTTTTCATCAGACTTGCCTTAATGACAGTCCCTTTTCCAAAACGGGCATCCAGCTTCTCCATCGCATCTTTTAATTTCTGATGCTTCTCATCCAAAGGCTTGGGGATCTCAATATCAAAAATAGATAGCTGCATAGGCTCTTTTTCATCCACCAGTTTTGCCGTCCGGATTCCAAGCAGACGGACCGGTTCACCTGTCCATACTTCTTCAAACAGTTCACAGGCACTCTCGTAAAGAACATTCTGATCCGATGTCGGCCGCATCAGCTGTTTCTGATGCGAAATCTTTCGGAAATCATAATATTTGATTTCCATACTGACCATGGATGCTTTCTGACCGGCTTTTTTCAGCCTTTCACCAACACTCGCTGCCAGATGTGCAAAGACCGGACGGATTTCTTCCAGTGTTTCTGCATCCTTTGACAATGTCGTAGAATTTCCAACCCCTTTTGCTTCTGCCTGCTGTGACTGTACACTGGAATGATCGATTCCGTTTGCAAACTCCCAGAGCATCTGTCCATGGCTCTTCAAATGCAGCGTGATCAGTCTGGGATCTGCCTGTGCCAGATCTCCAATCGTCAGAATTTCCAGCTTTTTCAGGATCTCCACACTGGAATGCCCTGCCATATACAGTTCTCCAATCGGAAGAGGCCACATTTTCACACGGATTTCTTCCGGAAACAAGGTATGTACCTTGTCGGGCTTTTCAAAATCCGAAGCCATCTTTGCCAGCAGCTTATTCGAAGAAATTCCCACATTGACCGTAAAACCGAACTTCTCCCAAACTCCGTTCTTGATCAACATAGCCGCATCAACCGGAGAATAGAAACCTTCCATCGCCTGTGTCATATCCACATAGCACTCATCCACACTGACCTGTTCAATTTCTTTCGTAAATGTCCGAAGATAGTCCATCAGCATCCGGCTTTTTTCCCGGTACATCTTATGATCCGGCGGTTCTATCACCAGATTCGGACACTTACGAAAGGCATTCGCAACAGGTTCCCCTGTGCGGATGCCATATCTTTTTGCCGGGATTGACTTTGCGAGGACAACCCCATGACGGGATTTCTGATCTCCACCGATGATCGACGGGATCTTGCGCAAATCTGTTCCGGCACCATTTTTTAATTGTTCAACTGCAGTCCAGCTTAAATAAGCCGAGTTGACATCTATATGGAAAATAACGGGTGTCATGCGACGATCTGTCCTTTCACTTTTGCCTCTAATTTTCCGTCAACAACATCAATCTCAATCCGATCTCCTCTGCCCACATCTCCTGCAAGGATCAGTTTTGCTGCCAGCGTCTCCACATTCTTCTGGAGATATCTCTTCAGCGGTCTTGCTCCGTACATCGGATCATATCCGCCTTCCACTACGAAATTCTTCGCAGCATCCGTCAGCTCAATGGAGAGTTCTTTGTCTGCCAGACGCTTGTTGACATCTTTTACTAACAAATCAATGATGGCATGAATATTGGATTTCGTCAATGGTTTAAACATAATTATTTCATCCAGACGGTTCAAAAATTCCGGTCTGAAATGTGCTCTTAAGTCATTCATGACCAGATTCTGGTTTGATTCTTCGATCGTGCCATCTTCCCGGATTCCTTCCAGAAGATAATTCGCCCCGATATTGGAAGTCATGATCAGGATCGTATTCTTAAAGTCTACGGTTCTGCCCTGTGAATCCGTAATCCTTCCGTCATCCAGCACCTGAAGCAGGACATTGAATACATCCGGATGGGCTTTCTCGATCTCATCAAATAATACAACAGAATACGGTTTTCTTCTGACTGCCTCTGTGAGCTGTCCGCCTTCGTCATATCCGACATATCCCGGAGGCGCTCCGATCAGTCTGGACACGGAATACTTCTCCATGTATTCACTCATATCAATGCGGACCATGTTATTCTCATCGTCAAACAGACTCTGAGCAAGTGCCTTGGCAAGTTCTGTCTTTCCAACTCCGGTAGGTCCCAGGAATAAGAAGGAACCAATCGGTTTGGTCGGATCTTTGATTCCGGCTTTGGAACGGATAATCGCTTCTGTTACCAGCTCCACTCCTTCGTCCTGTCCGATGACTCTTCGGTGCAGCTCGTCTCCCAGATGCAGCGTCTTACTTCTCTCACTCTCATTGAGTTTTGCCACCGGAATTCCTGTCCACCGGGAAATGATTCTTGCAATCTCCCCATCTGTCACAGCCTCATGCACCAGAGAAAGATCTTTTGCCTTTACCTTTTCTTCCTCTTCCTCCAGCTGTTTCTGCAGCTGCGGAAGTCTTCCGTACTGCAATTCCGCCGCTTTGTTCAGATCGTATTCTCGCTGCGCTTTCTGGATCTCTTTATTGACCTGCTCGATCTCTTCTCTGACCTTCTGTACCCGCTCTACAGATGTCTTTTCATTCTCCCACTGTACTTTCTTGCCTGCATATTCTTCTTTTAGTCCTGCCAGCTCTTCCTGCAGATGTTCCAGACGCTCTCTGCTCAAACGGTCCTCTTCCTTTTTCAGTGCCTCTTCTTCAATCTCCAGCTGCATCACACGTCGTCTCAGCTCGTCCAGCTCTGTCGGCATGGAATCCAGCTCTGTCTTGATCAGCGCACAGGCTTCATCCACCAGATCAATGGCCTTATCCGGCAGGAAACGGTCAGAAATATATCGATTCGACAAGGTTGCTGCTGCCACAAGCGCACTGTCTGTGATCTTCACTCCGTGGAATACTTCATAACGCTCTTTGAGTCCTCTTAAAATAGAAATCGCATCTTCCACACTCGGCTCTTCCACCATGACCGGCTGGAAACGTCTCTCCAGAGCCGCATCTTTCTCAATATACTGACGATATTCATCCAGTGTCGTCGCACCGATACAGTGCAGCTCGCCTCTTGCCAGCATTGGCTTTAACATATTTCCCGCATCCATGGCACCATCTGTCTTACCTGCTCCCACAATGGTATGCAATTCATCAATAAACAGAATGATCTTGCCGTCACTGTTCTTCACTTCTTCCAGAACGGCTTTCAGACGCTCTTCAAATTCTCCTCTGTATTTTGCTCCTGCAACCAGAGCTCCCATATCCAATGCAAAGATCGTCTTATCTTTCAGTCCCTCCGGCACATCCCCGCTGACGATCCGCTGTGCCAGCCCTTCTACGGCTGCCGTTTTACCGACCCCGGGCTCTCCGATCAGGACCGGATTATTCTTTGTCTTACGCGACAGGATCCGGATCACATTTCGAATCTCTTCGTCACGTCCAATGACTGGATCCAGCTTCTGATCTCTTGCCCGCTCCACCAGATCCTGTCCATATTTGTTCAATGTATCATAAGTCGCTTCCGGATTATCACTGGTCACTCTCTGATTTCCACGCACAGTAGAAAGTGCATGCAGAAAACCTTCCCGACTGATTCCAAACTCACGAAATAACGGCTTTAAATCTCTGCTTGCATATTTCAGTAAAGAAAGGAAAATATGCTCTACAGAAACATACTCATCACCCATCTGCTTTGCTTCATCCTCTGCATGGATCAGTGCATTGTTCAAATCCTGACCGACAAACACCTGCCCGCCCTGTACTTTCGGACGCTTATTCAAAAGCTCTTCTACTCTGTTAATAAACAGAGGACCCTGAATGCTCATCTTTTCCAACAATTTTAAGATCAGACTGTCATCCTGCGTGATCAATGCGTATAATAAATGCTCCTGCGCAAGCTCCTGATTGCCATAATCATACGCAATCTTTTCACAATTCTGCACTGCCTGCATTGAATTCTGTGTGAATTTATTTATATTCATAGCAACTCCTCCTCACTACTTGTTTCATTGTTCTACACGTAATATAGCATTCATTATTAGCCACGTCAAGAGATGAGTGCTAATTCTTTTCTAAAAAATTTATAAACACTAATCCCTGATCCGGATCATTATCTGCGTCACATAATAGTGTTCTTTTATTTACTTCATGTAATTTTGCAAACTGAGCTGTTGTCATCCTCATACTATCTTTTTTCATCATTTTTTCTTCTTTCTCTTGACTTTACACTAACTGTATACTTTATCCTGTCCATTGTCAAAACATTTTACAGGAGAAAACCTGGCATTATGATGACTTTTGCAGCACAAAAACCTCCAGAAAGCTGGCAAAGATTTTCCTGTGCAGCTGCCTTACAAATCAGACCTTTTCCAGAGTTGCCCTCTTAAACCAAAAACCGGTCGGTATTATTTTAGGGAAAAGCTGTGCTGTCCACAAATGTCCGCTCCCTCTCCGGATCAGACAGATTTCATCCATCACCTCATTGCTGCTTTCCGGGGAAGGTCGTAAAACAGCAAAAATTTTTCAGGACGTCGATGGCATAGACAAAGAACTTTTAAAAGAATGCGGCACTTCCTATCCTGCCCTTATGATCTATTTTAATTTACGTAAAATCGTAAACAAACAGATACTTGCACCTTTTCTATCTGCTTACTTTTCTTTCCTGCTGAAAATAATGAACTCCAAACAGAACTCCTGCCAGAAACAGTGCCATTCCCAATCCTGAATAAAACACAGCGATGAACACATCCGGTGCAAAATGGGAGGCTCGAAGACCAATTCCAAAAGTCATCATAAATGCCATGATCAAAAATGACTTCTTATCAAAAAAATGACAGAAAAACTGAAGCTCATCTTCGTAGTTTTGAATTCTGTCGGTATGTCTGATCACCAGTTTATAAAATACCATCGACCAGAATACAGCAAAAACCAGCGCTGAGAGCAAAATATTCACAACTGTCACATGCCCCGTATAGCTGAGTATTCCAATTCGAATAATATTGAACCCCGCAATCAGCCAGACAATGCTGGCCAGTAGCAGTAATGTTCTTTTTTTTACTTTCATTTTGTTCTCCTCTCCAATATGAACATTGTTCATATTTATGTTTAAAATTTCCCACTTTTTAAAAGTGGGATTCATAGATACTGTGTGCGATCATCGTTAAAAGTGGTTCGCAGCTTTTCTGCTTTTCCAGAAGAATGGACATCAGAAGTGTAAACACATACTCCACAAAAATTTCCGGAGTCAGCTCATTTTCAAATGCATTCTCACGCACATTCTGGTCCTCTGTCAATATCTGAACCAGATTTTTCTTCAAATGCATCAGGGAAATCTCCATCATTTTCCTTCCCTCATTTTTATCTTTTGCTGCAAAACTCATGGAATGCAGATTAAAAAACTCCGGATACTTCTGACTGCTTTTATACACCGTATCAAACAACCAGGCAATACATGCTGTAAAGCTTTCAAATACAAGTACCTGTCCATTCATATGAAAGATATCCATCCATACACTTTCAATCGTCGCAAGTAAAAGTTCCGATTTGGATGGAAAATAATTATACACGGATCCTAATGCAATGTTGCACCGGGAAGCCACAAGCCTCATGTTTACGGACGAAAGCCCTTCTTCTGCCACAATCTCTCTGCACACTGCAAGTATTTCCTCTCTTGATGTAACTGCCATATTCAAATCTGCACCTCCATTCTGAACAACGTTCATTATAGAATTTCCCAGCTTTGATTGTCAAGTTACTTTTCTGATTTTTTTCCATTTCTGCCTTTTCTTTCTTCCTCTCAGGAATTATAATAAACACAGATCATTATAACAAAACAGGAGAGATTTATTTATGAGAGCTTATGAACGACTTTTAAAATACGTAACTGTACGTACCCCAAGTGATGAGACAAGCACTACCGTACCGTCTTCTGCCTGCCAGTTTGACCTGGCACAGGATCTGATCCGGGAGTTCATCAATTTGGGACTACCAAAGGCACGGACGGATGAAAAATGCTATGTCTACGCACAGATTCCTGCCACGCCGGGATATGAAAATTGTCCGAAGATCGGATTTATTGCACATCTGGATACTGTTTCTGACTTCTGTGACAAGAAGATCGTTCCGGTTGTAACTGAAAACTATGACGGACGCGACCTTCCTCTTGGCGGTTCTGACGGACGGGTTCTTTCTGTCTCCATGTTCCCGCATTTAAAGGATCTCAAAGGTCGTACTTTGATCACCAGCAACGGAGATACCATCCTCGGTGCAGACGACAAGGCCGGAGTTGCAGAGATCATGACCATGGCAGAACGGGTTTTGACTGAAAATATCCCACATGGTCAGATTTCGATCGGATTTACTCCGGATGAGGAAGTTGGCAGAGGAGCGGATCATTTTGATGTCGAAAAATTTGATGCGGATTTTGCCTACACCATGGACGGAGACACCGAAGGTGAGATTCAGTATGAGAACTTCAATGCCGCAGATGCGATCTTTGAGATCAAAGGCGTGAATGTACACCCGGGATCTGCAAAAGATGTGATGGTCAATGCCGCCCTGGTGGCAATGGAGATCAACGCTGCCCTCCCTGAGGGAGAAACTCCAGCGGATACCGAGGACTATGAGGGATTCTATCATCTTGTAAGCATGTCCGGCGATGTAGCCTGCGCAAAACTGCATTACATTGTCCGAGATCACGATACCGACAAGTTTGCCGCACGTCTGGAAACCTTAAAAGAAATTTCCAAACAGATGAATCTGAAATGGGGATTGGGCACCGTAAAACTGACCATTGATGAACAGTACCGCAATATGGCAGAGATCATAAAAGATGGAAACATGCATCTGATCGAAAATGCGAAAAAAGCCTGCCTTGCAGCAGATGTCACACCTCTGATCCTTCCGATCCGCGGCGGTACAGATGGCGCTCGCTTAAGCTTTATGGGGCTGCCTTGTCCAAACCTTGGAACCGGTGGACATGGATATCACGGACCATTTGAGCACATTACCGCTGAGGGCATGGATAAATCCGTAGAGGTGATGATCGAACTGGTCAAACTGTATGCGGAAATGAAATGATAAAAAAGAATATCCAGACAAAAGGCACAGACGGGATGTTTCCCGCTGTGCCACTTTTTATCCGCAATCTTTTTCTTACAATCTCTCACCGTTTTCATGCATAAATTTGTATTCTGCAACAGAACGGTCAAATGTCTTAATGTGGTTGTACAGCCATTCCACCACATTTTTATTCACTGCTTCTACAAATGCAGCAGACGGCCCTTCTTCCTCTTCCAGCATATTGTAGAGATCTCTTACGACCTGTCTTAATTTTTCATGCTCTTCTTTGTGCTTTTCCACACCCGGATATGTAATCTCTTCCTGCAGTTTTTCTTCTTCTCCAAAATGGAATTCTGTGTAATCTGCGAGATAATCCAGTGTTTTTACAGACACCACCTTATCTTTACTTGTCTCACAGCTGTCCAATAATTTGTTAATCTTATCAATCAGTTCCTTGTGCTGGGAATCAATCATTTCGTTTCCTGTTACCAAACTTTCATCAAATTCTGCTCTCATTGTGCTACCTCCTAAACTTCACCTTGTTTAAATTTTATGATCATTTCATTGGTTAAACTGTCTCTGGACGGCTCTACCGGAATCTCGTCTCTTTCAAACCATTCCGCCAGTGCCAGTTCCTCTTCATCCAGTGTCACTTCTGCGTCACCGTCCAGATCACAGTAAAATCCTATCAACAGGGTATCACTAAATGCCCATGGCTGACTTTTATAGTATCGGATATTCTTTACCTTCAATCCGACTTCTTCCATCACTTCTCGCGCCACCGTTTCTTCCACCGTTTCTCCGATTTCTGTAAATCCGGCAAGAAGCGCATATTTTTTATAACTTCGTCCCGCATACTTGGACATCAGGATCCGATTACCGTCTGTCACTCCAATAATGACAGCCGGACATATTTTGGGAAATTCCATATTTCTGCAGTGTTCACAGAAAAGCATCCTCTCTTTTGTATCATGACGCATCTTATGTCCACAGCTTCCACAATATCTGCGTGTCTGATACCACCGATACAGCTGATATCCCGTGATTCCCGCAAATGCGCTATACTGAGGATCTGCTGTCCTGAAAATCTCCGTATTCTCCATTGTAAACTCGCAGTGGGGGGCCCGGTTCAGATTATCAACCAGATAATACTGCTTCTCATCAATCGTAAACAGGTAAATACTGTTCTCATAAAGCTCTTCATTCAACCGTTCCAGTTCTCCAAATGTCGGAAACTCTATTCCCGTCTGTGTCCGCCTCATCAATGCTGTGTGTTCCTCATAATACAATGCAATGCTGTTCTTTTGCGGCGAAACCGGCCTATATTCGTTTTTAAACTGATGCGGTGCTATGTCCTGGATCATTTTACTCACTTCCTTTCTTGAAATTATGCAAAAATTCACTGAGTAAAATCAGAATACTTCCTGCGGCAAGAAAAAAATCTCCCAGGTTGTATGTGATCTTTGTCAGCTTCTCATCAGAGGTCTGAAACCCGATATAATCCACCACATATCCCCGCATCCAGCGATCCAGTGTGTTGCTCCACGCACCTGCCACACCAAGCGAAATCCCTGCTTTTTTCAAATAACTGCCTTTTTTTCGCAAACACAAAATATCCAAGACGGTCAGAATTCCGGCCATAACAAGAGATGTATACTTTACAAACTGCGGATACTCTTTCAAAAGACTCATACACATCCCCTTATTATGCACTTTTCTAAGGACGATCTTTTTGCTGTCCGCAAACGGTTTTTCTTCCTCGTCCGGCCACTTTTCCACTTCTGATTTGACTGCCATATCCAGACACATCAGAAATGCCGTCGCCCCGGCTCCAAACAGATTTTTCATATTCTGCCTCTATTCTTCTGTAAATTCTTTGATTTTTTCTGCTGCGTCCTCTGCTTTTTCCTTCACTGCCTCTGAAAGGTCTTTGACATGCTCACAGGCAGCCTCTGCTGTTTTTTGTGTTTTTTCCACAACTACATCTGCTGCATCTTCTGTCTTCTCTGCAACTGTATCCATTGCGTGTGCTGTTTTTTCTTTTACAAATTCAACCGCCTGACCGGCCTTTTCCCTGATCACATCCTCCGTTTCATCCCAAATGTCTTCTTCTTTTTTAGCTCCGCAGTATGGACAGTATGCCATCTCTTTTTCTACCTGTTTTCCACATTCTGCACAAGTACTCGTTCCTTTGATCTCCTCGATCTTTGCCTGATGTCTCTCGATACTTTCTGTTCTGTTATCAATTTTTTCACACAGCATCTGTACCTGTTCGTCCATCACCTCTCCCGCCTGGTACTTCTCGTAGAGAAAGCGTCCAATCTCCTGCATATCCGCCTCATTGCCGCGCTCCAGAGTTCGGATCTGTCCTCTCAATCGCTGTATTTCCATCATCTCGCCTGCTTTACTTGTCACAGTTTCTGTTGTCTCACCGATTTTTTTACCTAAGTCTTCAAAAAAAGATTTCATCTTTCTTCTCCTTTCTGTCACATATCTGTTATTTTCAACAGAATTTCTCGTGCATATATACATTATACCCCAAACGTTCATAACTTCAACCAGATTTCTTCTGTTTTCTTCTTTCCGCTTCTTATTTTGAAGCTTTCGGCATATACTTTCAAAAACATCCAGGAGATCATTTCATGCCATACTCTGACTTATGCCGGGAAAAAATTCTTTCTGAAGATTATCATGATTTTATTGTCTCCGACATCCGAATGCCCTTTCTTCAAGATATGCTTGAAAAAGACTACTGTCTTCAAAACCCCGGCTTTTTTTATCAATGTGCTTACCTTCCAAAATCTGTAATAAAACCTGTATCGCTGGAAAATTATTCTTATTTTTCGATTCCGAAATGCTACTCCCTGCTCAGTATGCAGGCGCTAAATCAGGCCGGAATCCTTCCGATCCAGAACCACTCCACCATTCAATTAAGCGGAAAACAGGTTATGATCGGATTTCTGGATACCGGAATCGACTATCAAAATCCGGTATTTCAACATCTGGATAAAACCACTCGAATCGCAGGCATCTGGGATCAGACGATCCAAAGCGGCACCCCTCCGGAATCCTTTGACTATGGCTCTCATTATACACCCGATATGATCAATGAAGCGCTTGCCTCGGAAGATCCGTATTCCCTTGTCCCAAGTGTGGACAATAATGGACACGGAACATTTCTCGCAAGTATCGCTGCCGGTTCCGGAGATCCCGATGCGCAGTTTATCGGTGCTGCGCCGGAATCTGTAATTGCCGTTGTAAAGTTAAAGCAGGCAAAACAATATCTGAGAGACTACTATTTTATTCCCAATACAGCCCCTGCTTTTCAGGAAAATGATATCATGCTTGGTATGCGCTATCTCCACCTGCTTGCCGAAAAACTGGGACTTCCTCTGATCTTCTGCCTAGCACTTGGCAGCAATCTGGGCGGACACTCCGGCTCTCTCCCACTCTCGATCATTGCCCAGCAGTATACCTTGTTGTCTAATCGGATTCCTGTTATCGGGGTCGGAAATGAAGCAGATCAGAGACATCACTTTTACAGCGAGATCATGAATACTTCTGATACAAAGACCGTAGAAATCCGTGTCGGAGAAAATACTAGCGGTTTTGTGATGGAGCTATGGACCGAACTCCCCAATATCCTCTCCATCAGCCTGACCTCTCCGTCTGGGGAGAGTACGTCCCGCATTCCCATTCGTGCGGGAACAAGCACAACTTTCAATTTTCTTTTTGAAAATACAACAGTCTACATCGACTACCGTCTGTTTGTAGAAAGTACAGCCTCGGAACTGATTCATTTTCGTTTTTCCGATGCTGCTCCCGGAATCTGGAAGCTTGTGGTAGAACCCGTCCAGATTATTGACGGGCGATTCCACATCTGGCTTCCTGTGCGGGAATTTTTAAGCGGAGAAGTTTATTTTTTAAACTCCAATCCATACTATACACTGACTGCCCCTTCTGATTCCGTACAGCCGATCTCCGTCTCCTATTACGATTCTTCCAACAACGGTCTTGCACTTTCCTCCGGAAGAGGGTTTACTCGTACGGAGCAGGTCAAACCGGATTTTACAGCCCCGGGAATCAGCATTACCGGTGCTCTTCCCGGCGGACAGTTTGAGAGCAGGAGCGGTTCCAGTACCTCGGTCGGCATCACTGCAGGCGCAGCCGCTTTGCTTGTGGAATGGCACCTTCAGCAGAAAAAGATCCCATCCGTGAGTACCGCTTTGATCAAAAGTCTGCTGACGTTAGGCGCCACCAGAAACCCGGATATGAAATATCCGAACCGAGAGTGGGGATACGGCCAGTTAAACCTTTACAATACATTCGAAGCTATGCGTCAGTTATAACAAAAAGGGACGCCTTCTCGCGTCCCTGAAAAAATCATTCTCTCTTTTTGGATTCGTAAATTGTCTTTACACGCTCTGATTCCGGTACGATCTGTTCCGGTACCGGAGCCGTGCCCGGTGCAAATACCACCTTCAAAAAGACTGGTGTAATAATTGTCGTGATCACGACAACAATAATGATCGGACCTAAAAATGCAGAACCTAACAGCCCCAGTGCTGCGCCCTTGCTGGCTACGATCAACGCTACTTCTCCACGCGAGATCATACCAATTCCGATTCGTTTTGCCTGATAATTCTTGTAATGACAGATCTTTGCACCAAATCCACATCCAACGACCTTCGTCAATACTGCAACAATCGTCAATGCTACTGCAAATCCAACGATCGCCGCAGACATCTTCGGCAGCTCTACTTTCAGCCCGATACTTGCAAAAAATACCGGCGATAAAAGCAGATAAGACAGTGTATCAAATTTTGTCTCCAGATAAGTAGAACGCTGTACGTTTGAAATGATCAGACCGGCAATAAACGCACCCGTAATATCTGCCACTCCAAAAATATCCTCTGCAATGTATGCCATCAGAAGACAGAACACAAATGCCACGATCGTGTGTCGATGTTTCTCCTTATTGGCTTTGTCCACCCAGTTCTTGTACAATTTGTAGAAGATGAATCCTACAACTGCTGCAAATACAAAGAACCCAACAATCTTCAGCATGACCATTCCAATTTTCACGCTTGGATCTGAAATGCTTGTCACGATTGTCAACGCCACAATTCCCAGAATATCATCAATGATCGCTGCTCCCAGGATTGCATTGCCGGAACGGGTTTTGAGCTTTCCAAGCTCTTTTAATGTCTCCACCGTAATACTGACTGAAGTTGCTGTCAGAATTACTCCGATAAAAATATTCTGCAGGAAAATACTTGCTGATGCATCTGACTCGATCATCCCCGGCCGATTGAACAAATATGCCGTAGCAAATCCACCCGCAAGCGGTACCAGTACTCCACAGAGTGCAATAATAAAGGATGCCTTTCCGCATGCTTTAAGTTCTTTGATATCTGTCTCCATACCTGCACAGAACATCAGAACGACCACACCAATCTCCGCTACAGACTGCAGAAATGATGTCTCTGTCAGAATGCCGACTCCGGCAGGTCCCAACAGTAATCCGGCCAGAAGCGCGCCAACGACCTGCGGCATCTGTACCCTTCTTGTCAAAAGCCCCAGCGCTTTTGTACAAAGTAAAATAATTGCGAGATCTAGTAAATACTTGTAGTCCATAATGTGCCCCCTTTTTGTCAAACATCTATAAGGATACACCTTTAAATTCCTTTTTTCAATACATTTTCTACATTTTATGACGTTTTTACATAATTTTTACCATAATTCTGCACAAATCCACAACAAAAAGAGAGTCTGTTTCCAGACTCTCTCATAATCTTTCTGTTCCTACGGCAATCTCGGCACTTCCTGTCCCCGAAGACTGATCAGAGGACCGCCGGTTCCTTCTATGTAAGATCTTGTGATCGTCACCTCTCCGATGTTCTCATCCTTTGGAATCTCATACATGATATCCAGCATAAATTCTTCGATAATCGCCCGCAGTGCTCTTGCTCCGGTCTCTTTCTTCATCGCCTTCTCCGCAATCGATTCCAGTGCTCCATCATCAAAATCCAGCTTGACTTCATCCAGTGCAAGCAGCTTCTGATACTGCTTTAAGATGGCATTCTTTGGTTCTTTTAAGATCCTTACATACATATCCTGGTCCAGACCTTTCAGTGTAAAGATGATCGGAAGACGTCCGATAAATTCCGGGATCATACCAAAATTGCGCAGATCTTCCACCGTTACTTTAGACAGGATGTCCTTGTCATTGTCATACTGATCTTTTAGCTCTGCGTTAAATCCCATGGATGTCTTATGCATCAGACGTTCCTTGATGATGCCTTCCAGATCCGGGAATGCACCCCCGCAGATAAACAGAATATTCTTCGTATTTACTGTCGTTAGAGGAACCATGGCATTCTTGCTGTTAGCTCCTACCGGAACCTCTACCTCACTGCCTTCCAACAGCTTTAAGAGTCCCTGCTGTACGGACTCTCCGCTTACATCTCTCTGGCTGGAATTTCTCTTTTTCGCGATCTTGTCTATCTCATCGATAAAGATGATCCCCTGCTCGGCTTTCTCTACATCATTATCTGCCGCTGCCAGTAATTTAGATACGACGCTCTCAATATCATCCCCGATATAACCAGCCTCGGTCAGGGAAGTGGCATCTGTGATCGCAAGCGGTACATCCAACAGTCTTGCAAGTGTCTTTACAAGGTATGTCTTTCCACTTCCTGTCGGTCCGATCATCAGCATATTGGACTTTTCGATTTCAATATCATCGACCGAATCTGTCGCTACTCTCTTATAGTGGTTGTAAACGGCAACAGCCATCGCTTTCTTGGCATACTCCTGCCCCACCACATACTCATCCAACTTTCCTTTGATCTTGTGCGGCGCCGGAATATTCTTAATATCCAGTTTTTGGAACTCTTTTGGCTTTTCTTTTTTCTTTTTGATCTTCTGTGTCTTTGGCGGAGCCATATTCTCCAGATCTGACAGATTTAAGAACTGTACCCCCGGCATATTCATCAGTCTGCTATAATCAATCGAGCCGTTTGTCATAGCATCAAAACTTTTCTGCATACAATCCGGACACACCGTAATATGGTTCGGCAGATCGATCATCTTTCCCGTCACGCTCTCCGGACGATGGCAGATAAAGCAGATCTTCTCATACTCATCCTCGTGTTCCTCTTTTACAGAAGTCTGAGAGACTTCCTTTTTCTCTATATCGGGAGACTCTTTTCCTTCTGTCGTGACCGGAGTCTCCTTTTCTTCATCTATGATAATAAAATCGTTATCTGACATGTTCTTTCCCTTCTTTCCAGTTACTTGCCCTTTGTACATTCACCGAGGTATGTCCACATTATAATACAGAATACCGGCAGTTACAAATTAACTTTTTCTAAACCGTCCCTGTTTCCAGCATTTCCAGAAACTGTGCTTCAGAAATAATCGGAACGTTCAGCTCTTTCGCCTTTTTATTCTTGGAAGAAGCAGACTGCACATCATTATTGATCAAATAATTCGTCTTTCCCGTCACGCTTCCTGTCACTTTACCGCCTCTGGATTCAATGATTTCTTTCACTTCCCGGCGGTTTGCAAAGTGTTCTACGCTTCCTGTGATCACAAAATTCATATTTTCAAAAATCTGTGCGCTTTCCTCTCCTTCTTCTTTCTGAAGCTTAACCTCCTCTAAGAGGCGTTTGAAAAGATCTCTGTGCGTTTCATCTGAAAAATAATCCACAAACGTTCTGGCGATCACTTCGCCTACTCCCTGAATGTCGACCAGTTCTTCCACGGTCGCCTGCATCATCCTCTTCGGATCATTGTCAAATGCACGGCAGATCATTTTTGCATTGGAGAGTCCGATATTTGCGATTCCAAGGCTGTAGATTACTTTCGGCATGGTCGTACTTCTGGAGTTTTCCACACTTGATACCAGCTTTGCATAGGATTTTTCCCCAAATCCTTCCAGTGTTTTGATCGTCTCTGCGTATCGATCCAGATGATAAATATCTGTAAAATCCCGGATAAATCCTTCTCCAATAAACTTTTCCAGTGTTGCCTCCGAGAGCCCTTCAATATTCATGGCATCCCTGCTAACAAACAATGCAAAAGATTTCAAATGCTTTGCCTGACACTCCGGATTCGTGCAGTACAATGTCTTTGTCTCATTTTCCATCTGTATCTTTGTCGCACCACCACAGACCGGACAGACTTGCGGGATATCTTTTACACCGCTTCTGGTCAGATTTTCTGCAATCTGCGGAATGATCATGTTCGCTTTATACACCTGAATGGCATCTCCTATGCCAAGCTCCAGATCTTCCATAATACTGATATTATGCACACTGGCACGGCTTACCGTAGTTCCTTCCAGCTCTACCGGTTCAAAAATCGCTACGGGATTGATCAGGCCTGTCCTTGACGGACTCCACTCAATCTCCAGAAGTGTCGTCTCTCTGATCTCATCCGCCCATTTAAAGGCATAGGAATCCCGCGGGAATTTAGCCGTTGTTCCAAGAGACTGACCATAGGCAATATCATCATATACCAATACCAGTCCGTCAGACGGGAAATCATTGCGCACAATCTGCTCCGAAAACCATGCAACTTCCTCTTCGATAGATGCACGGTCAGTAAGATGATGCTCGACCACCTCAAATCCTTGTTTTTCCAGCCAGTTTAACTGCTGCATTCTCGAATTTTCAAACTCTGCACCATCTGCTTTTACCAGTGTAAACGCAAAAAACTTCACATTTCTTCTCGCTGTGATCGCATTGTTCAGCTGACGCACCGAACCACTGCACAGATTCCTCGGATTCTTATATCTTGCATCTACATCCTCAATCTGCTCGTTGATACGCTCAAAATCTTTATATCCGATCACGGCCTCCCCACGCAGGATCAGTTCTCCCTGATACGGGATCTGAAGAGGAAGATTGCGAAATACCTTCGCATTGTTGGTGATGACTTCTCCCACCTCTCCGTTTCCTCTTGTGACTGCTTTTTGAAGCCGCCCGTTCTGATATGTCAGAACGATCGTCAGTCCGTCCATCTTCCAGGAGATCACGGCCTTTTGCTCCCCTAAAAATGATTTCAGCTGTTCCACGTCTTTTGTCTTATCCAGTGAGAGCATCGGTTTTTCATGCCGCTCCTTCGGCAGCTCACTTAGCACCTCATATCCCACATTAACCGTAGGACTGGATGCAAGAGTCGTCCCCAGCTCCCGCTCCAGTCCTTCCAGTTCGTCATATAATCTGTCATACTCATAGTTGCTCATGATCTCCGTGTCTTCCTGCTCATATGCACGTCTGGCACGGTTCAGAAGTTCTACAAGTTCTTGCATTCTTTTCTTTTTTGCTTCCATATTTAGAGTCCCTTTACTTTTTATATCACAGTTTCATTGGAAGAATCCCTAATCTCATCATACAATTCGTTCAATTCTGCATCCGTCAGCTTCCTGTATTCTCCCTCTTTCAGACGCCCCAGATGGATATTCATGATCCTCACCCGGATCAGCTCTCTCACCTGATATCCAAGTGCCTCACACATCCTGCGTATCTGGCGGTTCAGCCCCTGTGTCAAAATGATCGAAAACGTATATTTTCCGATTTTTTCTATTTTACACGGACGTGTCACCGTATCTAAGATCGGTACACCGGATGCCATTTTTTCCAGAAACTCCTGCGTGATTTCTTTATCCACCGTCACCTTATACTCTTTCTCATGCCGGTTTCCCGCACGCATCATCTTATTGATGATATCACCATTGTTGGTCATCAGAAGCAGTCCCTTAGAGTCTTTATCCAGACGCCCTACATACGTGATCCGGATCGGGTAATCCAGAAAACGCACAATACTGTTTCTTTCCCTGCGCTCTTCTGTACAGACGATTCCCGTCGGTTTGTTCACTGCCAGCACGACCATCTCATCCTGCTTTGAAACTACTTTCTTTCCGACTTTTACGACCTGCCCCGGAACAATCTTCATTCCGGTCTGTGCACGCTTTCCGTCCACACTCACCCGGCCGCTCTCAATCAGCCTGTCCGCTTCTCTGCGGGAACACACCCCAGCTTCGCTTAAATATTTATTCAGGCGAACCTCTTCCTTCGTCTTTTGATATTCCTGCAAAATCCGATTATTCACTGCTCAATACCCCGCTTATATTATTGTCCTGTAAAAATATGTTGGCACTGTATAAAAACAATGTATCTGTAATTTCATACGTATCCATAATATCCCCGATCGTACCGGAATAATACCTCGGATCTACCATCACGATCTCCCGGAAATACGGTGTAAGGAACGGAACAAATGAATTCGCATAAGAATCTTTGATCAGTAAAAGTCTTCGATTGCTCTCCGATACCGTGCGGATATCCACTACAGAAAAGTTGCCTCCCAGGTACACTGCATATTTATCTCTGCTGTTTAATTTCGATGAATCATACAAAGACGCTGTTTTCTTCTGCTCATCCACATAGTTGACGACAACATCATTGTCTTCTGTCTTTGGTACATAAATATCAATCTGCTCTTTCTCATTCAGACGGCATCCGCTCTTAGATGCCAATGAACCATTAAAATCCGTTGTGATCGGATAAGAAGCATATTCTGTCTCTTGTTCTTCCAGGTTCAATGTCCTGGCTGCTTCCTGAAAAACGTAGTATGCCCCTTTTGCCGTCCAGTGATGGTCTGTTTTATAATAAATCTTCTCATCACTGTGTCTGGTCAATGGCTTTACCGCATCGATCCACTGTACACTGTCCCCCAGTTCTTTTTTCACCTGTGCGATATACTGGCTCTGATCGGCAACTGTAGCGGTAAACGGAAGCCTGTCGCTTAAAATATTCGCCGCATCCGGAACTAACAGCATATTCACCGGAATATCAGAATATTTCTGACTAAAACTCTGGATGGCTTTCATATTTGCTTTCAATACATCCTGATCCGGAACTGCAATGTCTTCCAGCAGCTGTCCTTTTTTCCCGATAAAAACACCATTTTCCTCTTTACTTCCTACCAGTCTGCTGAATCCGACTTTCAGACTGCGCCACAGATTTCTTCCCATAAACTGATCGGCCTGATACTTCTCATACTGATCCATATAGCTCCCAGAAGTAACCGCGCTGACTGAAAGCTCCGGCTTTTGCTGCAATCCGCGGTTTTCCTCTTCTGAGATTTTTTTTGACGGAAGAAGCAGATTAATGATCCCGATCCCGAATACACAGATAAGGAATCCGATCCCGATCACATATTCGATTCTTTTTCTTTTCCTTGTTTTTCTTCTTTCTGACATATGCTCACCTAAAATCTAAAATATAAAAACGGATTAAATGACTGTGTCACCAGAAATGCCAGCGAAAGTGCAAACATGACCAGATACATCACACCTGTCATTGTATATTTTCCAACTCTGCTTCCAGGAGCCCTCTGAATATTTCTCATCAGTCTGTATCCAATGGAAGAGGATCCCAACACTGCCATCAGATAGATCAGCCAGTTGGAGAGCAGATAAAACCAGCCCAGCTTGTCCATAAGCCCGCTGGCACCGATTCCAAACATCACACCTACATACTTCAGGGCATAACCAAGTGACGGGCTAAAGAACAGTACCCATCCGATCAGTATCAGCACCATCGCATAAATATGCCGTACTGCACCCGGCCACTTTTCCACATATTGTCCCCATACAAATTTTTCCAGAATCAATATAATTCCATAATACAGTCCCCATGCGACAAAATTCCATGCCGCACCATGCCAGAATCCGGTCAGCATCCAGACGATCAGAAGATTGGTGATCGTTCTGGAGTCTCCTTTGCGGTTTCCTCCCAGTGGAATATACACATACTCACGGAACCAGGTACTCAGAGATATATGCCATCTTCTCCAGAATTCTGTCACACTCGTAGATACATACGGGTAATGGAAGTTCTCCAAAAACTCAAATCCGAACATCTTTCCAAGACCGATCGCCATATCCGAATATCCGCCGAAATCAAAATAAATCTGGAATGCATAAGAAATACATCCGATCCACGCAGTCATCACCGAATAGCTGCCCAGATGCATCGCTGCGATCTGCTCAAAAACCGCTCCTGTCGTATTTGCAAGAATTACCTTTTTGGCAAGTCCCCGCATAAAATACATGGCTCCCTGTCCGAACTTGGTCACGTTCATAGATCTGTGCTCCAACTGCTCCTCAATATCCACATACCGCACGATCGGTCCTGCGATCAGCTGCGGGAACATAGAAATATAAAGTGCAAAATACATCAGCTTTTTCTGCGGCTTTACCTCCCCCCGATATACATCGATAATGTAGGAAAGCGCCTGAAATGTATAAAAAGAAATCCCGATCGGAAGCGGCAGTTCTCTGTATGGAATATCAAACGGAAGAACTGCATTCACGGATTCCATCAAAAAGCCGTAATATTTGAAAAAGCCAAGAAGCAGCAGGTTTACAACCACCGCAAAAATCAGACTGTTTCGTTTTTTTCTGTCATCATCTGCCTTTTCGGCAATATCCAGACCGCACACATAGTTCAGACAAATGGATAGAATCATCAAAATGACATAAACAGGCTCTCCCCATGCATAAAAGAAAAGGCTTGCGATCAGCATGACCAGATTCTTGAACCGATACGGAACAAGAAAATATACTGCCAGTACAATCGGCAGAAATACAAATAAAAATGTTATACTGCTAAACAGCATCTTTTGTTCCCCCTGCGTTTCTATAAACTTTTTGAAAAAACAGACTTATAAGTCTCTGCTTTTGGAGAGACTGCGTAAAATACGAACTTCCCTCTTACAGAAATCTGAGCTTCATCCAAAAGCTGCACCTGGTCAGGCGCATAACCGTCAAAGTCATTCCTTCTGTTCGCACGGCGCTGTTCTACAGCTGCCTTTACCTCTTCTGCCTGTTCCGTGGTCTTTGTTTTGACCAGTAAGATCTCCTGTGCTGACATACTGGATTCTGCCGTGTAGAGCATTACACCTTCATAATCTGCACTGTTGAGCCCATAATAACGCTTCAGCCCCTGCACTCCTGCTTTTTTCATAGCCTTCGTATCCAGAGATGCCTCTACTTTTTTCTCTACCGCAGCAAAGCTCTTCGTACTGCCGCTGGTGAAAATCAATAACAGTGCCACGTAAACAACGATCACTGCCACCAGTGCATACTTGATCACCACTGTTTTTTTGAGATTTTTTATCTTATCTGTCATAAAGTTGCTACCTCCGCCATACGTTTGAGCCAGATTGGATAAAAATCCGCCTTGAAATGAATTCCATCCTCTTCATAATAAGTATCTGAAACCAGCGAAGTATTATCTAAAAATGCAATCTGATTCTCATCACACATCTTCTGCAGTGCCGCATTGTACTCCGGAATCTTCTGAAATACAGGCTTTTCTTCCTGCTTCGCCGCACTGACCGGGAAGATAGAATTCACATACAAAGTTGTATCCGGCAATTTTTTACGCAGCTGGTCGATCACTGCTTTATACTCTTTGATAAATAAATCCGTATCCCCATTTGTTGCAATCACGTCATTCATCCCATAGGAAAGAAAAATAACCTGAGGGTTAATGTCTGCCACTGTTTTTATCTGATCATCCAGCTCATCCAATTCTACTCCGATCTTGGCAACCACACTGGATGCATTCAAAAGATCATACTCTGTAAATGCCTCAGAAATCGAATCTCCCATCACGACCGAACTGGAAAATAAGCTCTTATAGTTGATCTCACCACTTGCTTCCTGACTTTCCAGCTTGTCTTTCGTGTCCAGCTTGTTGATCTTTTTTTCAATATCTTTTACATTTTCTTTTTCTGTCGCTTTTATGATCGCAAGTCCCTCCTTCGTATCCACTGTTTCAGCGGAAAAATAGCTGATTCCTTCCGCGATCAGGGTAACTGCAGCAAGCACTGCGACTGCACCGACTCCGATTATCACATGTTTTTTTTTCTGTCTCTTCATCCGTATCTTTTGTCCCCTTATTCTTACCATCTTATCTTATTTTATAATACGTTTTCCATGCTTAAAAGTCAACGTTCCTGATGATAGATTCTCTCGCTGATCTCTTGCATTTTCATGTCGATCGTATGGAGCTGTTCTGCGCAGATTCCCAGATCTTCTGAAACAGAATCCGGAAATCCATCCGTCTGTTTCTTATAATACAGTTTATGTTCTATACTTGCCCAAAAATCCATCGCGATCGTACGCATCTGCACTTCTACCTTCATCGGTTTTTTCTCATTCATAAAAAATACCGGTACTTCCAAAATCAGATGCAGACTTCTGTAACCGTTTGGTTTTGGATTCTTGATATAGTCCTTTCTCTCGATCAGTCTGATATCATCCTGCTCACATATTTTTTTCGCAAGCGTATAGATATCTTTCGGAAAACAGCAGATCACACGGATACCTGCAATATCACAGATATTTTCTTCTATGGCCTGTACACTGATCTCTATATTTTTTCTTTTCATCTTCTCCAGGATACTAATCGGTTTCTTGATTCTGCTTTCAATTGATAAGATTGGATTCTGATCAGAATTGATCGATAATTCGTGATTCAACACTTCAAATTTTGTCTTAACTTCCAGCAGTGCACACTGATACTGCATGATCAGCTTCTGAAACGGCATCGCTGATTCTAAAAGCCTCTCCGGTTCTTTCAACTCTGTCAATTCTTCAAATTTCATTTCTTCCATATTAACTGCCCTTCTCTTCTGTACTGATTCCATATAAAATAATATCCAATAACTCTGATATCTTCAGATTATGTTCTTCTATAAATCGGGAAAAATCTCCTGTACGGCTTGCTTTATTCTGGTAATATCCATTGTACATATTCTGAAACAGACTCAGATATTCTACTGCCATTTCCATACTGATTCCCTCTCTTAAACGAATCTTGGACAGCAAATGCCGGTATTGCTCTCTTATATAGGCATCATATCTTTCCATCACACCAAAAAGTGCTTCTTTTAAATGCTCTGCCGGATATAACATCACATTAAAAAATATATTTCTGTCATACGGATTTTCAGCAAAAAACACTTCCCGTCTCTCCAAAAAAATACGGATTTCTTCCCTTGCTGTCTTTGCCTCTTCTTTCCCTTCCTCCAGATAACTCATCAACTTTTCGAAGCTTTTCTTCACACAGTACAGATATAGCTCATCTTTATTTTTAAAATTATGGTAGATCAGCCCTTTTGCAATCTGATACTTACCGCATATCGCATTCAGCGAAACCGCATCGTAAGATCTGCTTCCAAACTCGATCGTAGCTGCATGTACAATTTTTTCACAAGTCTGTTTTGTCTTTTCTTCTTTTTTCATGCTGTTATCCTTTCTTTTTGACTACACAGTCTATAATAGGATACTATACAATTTTCTTACAATCAATATTTTTGCCTGTGTTTTTTTCTCTTTTTTATGGTATGATAGAGAAATCAATACTTATATTTTTTATCAGGAGGACATCCTTATGATCGCGTTAAAACTGACGAATGTCAAAGCCTGTATGTCTCATCTTCTTCTGATGGACACCTTCGATTCATTCCTTCTGATCGAAGGAGAGATCATGACATTCAATACGTTCAAAATAGACGGTTTTATTCAAAAAAACTTTTATACTTCTGAAGAACTGGAACAAATGGGCACACTCCCTGAATACGCTTACTGGAAGCAGCTTCGGGAATACTGCTTCTCCCTGATCAAAGGGAAAAAGACTCCGCTTGGATTTCGTTTTGTATTCAGTCTGTCTCCGAAAAATATTGCCCGCCTTATCGAGCAGAATGAACTCGGCCTGAATGCCGATGACATTCAGGGACTCTATTTGAATCTCCGCTATGATTCCACCGGACTTCAATGCATTACCGGTACATCTTTCAAATCCTTCTCCATGGACAAGTCGCTGGAACACGCCTGGGACAACATGGTACAGAAGTTTTTCCAGAAAAAAGGACTGGATTTCGAAATTTTGTAATCTGTAATTTTAGTTCAACGAATACCATTATATAAGACAGATCCACATTTTAATCTTAAAAATTATGAAAGTTTTTCTTAAGATTACAAAGTGATTTTATTGCCTTTTTCGTAAATGACATCTACGGTTTCATCAACTGGCATCGGATGGGACAAAGACAGGGAAGCGAAGCTTTCTAAACAATATAAAAGGGAGTCCGAAAAAGAAATGGTTCTAATCCCTTTCTTTTTCGGACTCCCTATATTTTTTTATTTTGTCAAAAGCATCATAATCTGATTACTTCTCTGTACAAATGCTGTCATCTCTTGTGGACTCAGTGGTTTGTGGGCAAGCAGCGCCAGATCATACAGCTGCTTACAGATCAGCTCTACATTCTCACCTTCTTTGTTCTCTACCACATACTGCACCAGTGGATGATCTGCATTCAGGATCAAGGACGCCTGTCCGCCGAACATACCGGTATCCATACCACCCATTCCATACATCTTCATCATCTCTTCCATACGTCTAGACTCTTCAGACAACACGGCCATGGAAGCAATATTCTCATCTTTTAATTTTTCTACTTTGACATCCAGTTTCTCATTATTCAGCACTTTTCTGAAGATTTCTGTCAGACTGTCTGCATTCTTCTGGAATGTCTCTTTTTCTTCTTCTGCAACTTCTGCTTTCAGAGACTCATGAACATCTGCATCGATTCTCTGGAATTTTACATTGTCATGCTTCTGCTCCAGATAGGTAATGAATGCAGAATCAATATTATGTGCCAGGATCACTGCATCCTGCCCCTGCTCTTTGAACATATTGATGTACTGACTCTGCTGCTGTTCATTCGTCACGTAGAAAATATTAGTCTTTGGTGTCTCTTTTGTCTCTTCTGAATCCGTTGTCTCCTCTGCCTTTGTCTCTTCTGCTGTTTCTCCGCCATTGGCCTTGATACAGTCTTCCAGAGTGAGATATTTGTGGTCAAGATTCTTAAACAGCATCGAATCTTTTACTTTTTCTCCGAATTTTTCATCTTTCAAACATCCAAACTTGATAAACGGACTGATATCATCCCAGTATTTTTCATAATTTTCTCTGTCTGTTTTGAACATACCGTTCAGTTTGTCTGCAACCTTCTTAGAAATATAGTCTGCAACTTTTGTTACAAATCCATCATTCTGCAGTGCACTTCTGGATACATTCAGAGGCAGATCCGGACAGTCGATCACGCCTTTTAACACCATCAAAAATTCCGGAATCACTTCTTTGATGTTATCTGCAATAAATACCTGATTGTTATACAGTTTGATCTTTCCTTCAATGGAATCATACTCTGTATTGATCTTCGGGAAGTACAGGATTCCTTTCAGATTAAACGGATAATCCATATTCAGGTGAATCCAGAACAGTGGCTCCTTGTAATCCATAAATACTTTTCTGTAGAACTCGATATAATCATCCTTTGTGCAGTCACTTGGATTTTTTGTCCAGAGTGGATGAATATCGCTTAAGGAAACCGGACGCTTTACAATTTTAGCTTTCTGTTTCGGCTCACCTTCTTCACCTTCTTTTGGCTCTTCTGTGATATGTTCTACCACTTCATCCGTATCCAGAACATCTGCCTCATCGATTGTCTCATACTCCGGCTCTGCATTGGCCTTGGAGAGGAAAATCTCTACCGGCATGAATGAGCAGTATTTTTCCAGCACTTCTCTTGCGCGGTATTCATTTGCAAATGCAAGACTGTCCTCGTTCAGATATAATGTGATCTCTGTACCAACTTCTGTACGGTTTCCTTCCTGCATCTCATACTCTGTACCGCCTTCACTTACCCAGTGTACTGCGGCTGCACCCTCTTTATAAGACAGCGTATCAATCTGCACTTCGTCCGCTACCATAAACGCAGAATAGAATCCCAGACCAAAATGTCCGATCATTTCATCCTCTGTCGTCTTGTCTTTATATTTCTCCAAAAACTGTGTAGCACCGGAAAATGCGATCTGTGTAATATACTCTTCCACTTCTTCTGCTGTCATACCGATCCCGTTGTCAATGAACTTCAGCGTCTTTTCTTCCGGATTGACAATGACCTGAATCTTTCCTTTATAATCATCGGGAAGCTCACACTCACCCATCATATCCAGCTTTTTATATTTTGTGATCGCATCGCATCCGTTGGACACTAATTCACGAATGAAAATATCATGGTCAGAATATACCCATTTTTTAATGATCGGAAATATATTCTCGCTGTCGATAGATAAATTACCTTTTTTTGTTCCCATATCTAAACACTCCTCTTTCTTTACAAACTCACCCGTCCTGCGGGTTTTCTTCTGTCTATGAAGTATTTTAGTACACCATGTTTTAAAAGTCAACAGAAAATTAGCACTCTTTTCAGTTGAGTGCTAATAAAATTGTGAACTCTATAAACTTTTTATAAACAAGAAACAAATACAAAATGCTCCTGTCAAGTGGTATAATCAATTCTGTCAGCTTATTCACTCTTTCCAAAGAAAAGGAGGTTTTCAAAATGGAACAGAATTTTTCACTTACTCCGGTGCATACTGACAAACAGATTCAGGAAATTTCCAATCTTGCTTCTGTTATCTGGCATGAGCACTTCACTCCCATTATCGGCATACAGCAGGTAGAATATATGCTGGAAAAATTCCAGTCTTTTCATGCCCTGAAAGAACAGATGGAAACCGGATATGAATATTTTCAGATTTTTGACAATACAGAGTTTTGCGGGTACTGCGGGATTCATCAAGAAGAAACTACAATGTTTCTAAGCAAACTCTATTTAAAAAAAGAGGCGCGAAACCGACACCTCTCTACAAAAACGATCCAGTATTTAAAAACTCTCTGTCAAAAACGCGGTCTCTCTTCCATCTGGCTTACGTGCAACAAATACAATACGAATACCCTTGCGGTCTATCATCATCTTGGATTTGAGACGGTTCGTTCACAGGTAGCGGATATTGGAAACGGATATGTCATGGACGATTATATCCTGGAATGCAGAGTCTGACCGTACTCTGCATTTTTCTTTTGTCTATTCTTTATAAAACTCTCCATAATCAGTAGAACCAATTTTCTCACTCGGCTCAAGCGTAACGGCCGCCCCTGTTGTCTGTATTTCTGTTCCTTTTGGAATCGGTACATTCTCATAACTGAGGTCCAATTCTTTTGGTGCAAACGAAATCACCTCTACTCTGCGTTCTTCATCTGCTGCAAATTCTGATAAAAATGAATCCGGAAGTGTCATCATAAGATCATTCCAGTCCGGTTCAGACTTCACATTATAAAGCCCCTCTGGAAAATCACGCCCCGCAGTCATTGTCTGTCCTACTTCTACTCGCACTGAATCCTGCAGTGGATTTGTCTCTCCATGAAGCCTTTCTGTCTGCGCACAATCCGAACGGAATTGAAGTGCTGCCCCGCTTTTCACTTCCAAAAGAGCTCCATCGTATAAACGCAGATCATCCATCACAGCTGCCTGATTCGGATTTTCAGGGTCATTTCCAATCTGTTGCCAGATGTAAATTCCATTCTCATCATCGATCAAATAAATCGCACTTTCCCCATCCTGCGCCTCTACTGTATAAATTCCCTCTGGAATATGAACGCCAACCTCATAATATCCTCCGGTAAGAACTTCATCGTATGCTTCGCCTGTCTCAGAAAGCTGTCTCTTTGCAAACTGATATTCATCATATTCCTCTCCCGACTGACTCTGCCCCTTCTCTTGTTCCTCGAAATAACTGTTCAGTGCAACGGCACCAACTGCTGCCACAAGCAGGATTACGCTTCCGATCGCCAGACCCTTCCCGATCTTCTGCACCGCATCACGCGGCTGTGAATCCTGCATCTTTACGCTTTCATTAAGATGATAGACTTTCTTTGTGTTTTTTTCATTATCAAGCCCGCATTCCACGCACCGTCCGTTTACCAGTTTTTCACCACACAGATAACATCTCTTTCCCCCAAGCATAAGCCCTCCCATTCCTGCTGCTTTTTCAGCTTTGCAGACACATCATTTCCTGTTATCATTTACTTTTTACAACATCCAGCGCTTTCTGCAGCTGATTGTCACTGGTCGGATTCGACGCATCGTAGGTATATTCTACCTCCACATCCGGCTGAATTCCTTTTTTATGGATGTTTTCTCCACTCGGTGTAAAATACTCCGCCGTCGTGATCTTGATCATCGTATCATCCTCAAAACTAAATAATTCCTGCACGATTCCCTTTCCGTACGTCGTGGTTCCCACAAGGGTACCAATTCCGTAGTCTTTTACGGCACCGGCAAAAATCTCTGACGCGCTGGCACTGTAGCCATTTACAAGCACTGCCAATGGTTTCTGAAATTCATGCTTTCCATCGCAGTCGTAGGTTTCTTCATTCCCGTATTTGTCTTTAACAGAAACGATTCTTCCTTCCGGAAGGATCAGTTTCAGCATCTCTACAACAGTATCCAGGTTTCCTCCCGGATTATTCCGAAGATCGATAACAAGTCCTTCCATCCCCTGAGCTTCCAGATCTTCCAGTGCGGACTTGAACTGTTCGTAAGTCACATCTTCAAACCCCTGCACAGAAATATATCCTATCTTATCTTCCTTCATCTCATGCTCGACTGTCTGTGACTGAATTTTTTCTCTCACAGCTGTCAGCGTGTGCTCTTCCCGGTCTTCTCCTCGATAAACGGAGAGTTTCACCTCTGTTCCTTCTTCACCTTTAATCCAGGATACAACCTCAGACGTATCCTGATCTTCAATCTTATGGTCATCGACCTGATACAGGATATCTCCTTCTAAAAGCCCTGCCTTTTCTGCCGGACTGTCTTCATAGACCGTTGTAATCGTGATCTCCCTGGTCTGTACATTCTGCATCATAGCGGCTCCGATCCCCGAATATTCTCCCGAGGTGCTCTCTTTGATCTCTTTTGTCTCTTCCTCATTGTAATATACCGTATACGGATCATTGAGTGCACTCAAAAATCCGGCATACACTGCATCTTCCAGATCCTCCTGCTTTACATCATCACTGTAGAGATAATACTGATCGATCATTTTTTCAATTTTTTTAAATTTTGCTTCGGTCTTTTTCTCTGCCCGCTCCTGCTTGGCAGTCACGCTGTCCTTTTGCAAAAGCAATCCGGAAAGCTCCGGTACCTTTGTGCAGACTCCTACTGCAAATAACATAATAAGGGCGCCTGTGAGCGCCCCTTTTATAAAACTTTTATGTCTGTTCATACTCTGTTACCAACTTTCGGTATTTTAGAAATACTGATCCGGACTGACTGCAACTCCATTTAACTCTACCTGGAAATGCAGATGTGGTCCTGTAGACTGTCCTGTAGAACCAACCGCACCAATCTGCTGGCCTCTTTCCACATACTGTCCCGCACTTACACAAATACTGCTGTGGTGCATATATTTTGTCACCAGACCGTTTCCGTGATCGATAACTACCCAGTTACCGGCGCTGCTGCTGTATCCGGCGATGATCACACGACCGGCTGCCGCGGCATATGTAGGTGTTCCGGTCGGCGCAGCATAATCGTTTCCTTTGTGTCCGCCGACTTCAAACTCACGGATTTCTCCAAAATAACTGGACTGGTAACTCATTCCCGGACACGGATGTGTGAAATAACCACTTCCGCTGGATACATTGCCGGATGACGGAGGTGTCACTGTGGAACCGCCTCCTGTACCACTGCCTGTATTATTATTGGAATTATTCTGATTCTGCTGCTCTTGCTGCTGTAACTGCTGCTGTCTTGCTGCCTCAGCCGCTTCTTCCTGGCGTCTCTTCTCTTCCTCCACCAGCTTCTGCAGTGTCTCCATCTTGCTGCCGAGCTGACTGCTTAAATCTGCCAGCTGAACATCCTTTTCTTTTAACAATGTCTGCGCCTGTGTCTGCTGGTTCACAAGATCCGTCTGAAGTGTATTTAATTCCTCATACTCTTTCTGCAGCGCCGCTTCCTGCTCTTCCACTGCCTTTACTGTCTTCTGGAATTCTTTTAACTTATCTCTATCATATTCAGACAGCTTGGAAATATACTCTGTTTTATTCAAAAAATCACTGATATTTTCACTGTCAGCAAGAACTTCAATAAATTCCATATTTCCATTCTCGTACATATATTTGATGCGGATCTTCATACTCTGGTACTGTGTATTTTCTTCTACTTTAGCCTGCACCAGATTTTCTTCTGCTTCTGTGATCTCCGCCTGCTTTGCATCCAGCTTGGACTGTGTCTTTTCCATCTCTTCTGCAATCTTTTTCAACTCTGTCTCAACAGTCGTCTTCTCTGCCTGCACACTGTCCTTTTGCTGCTGCAGCTGATCTACTGCATTCTGTGCATCCTGTACAGTCTCCGCATGTACCGGAAGTACCGTTCCGACAGAAAGCGCCGCTGCCAGACATAATGCTGTCACTTTTTTCATACGTTCTTTCATATGTTCACCTATACTTTCAAATGCTTGCGTACTGTAAAGAAACTTCCCAGGAATCCGATTCCTACTCCAAGCAGAAGTCCAATTGGAAGCAGGTAGCGATATACATCTCCTACCGGCAGGAATTCCACGATATTTTTCAGGATCTGGAATTTTGTCATCACATATCCCACTGCTCTTCCATAAAGTGCATACAATAATGCCAATGGAAGTACCGCTCCGACAATTCCGATGATCAGACCTTCCAGCACAAATGGAGAACGTACTACAAAGTCCTTTGCACCGATATATTTCATAATTGCAATTTCTTCTTTACGAACCGTAATACCCATGGTTACGGTATTGCTGATCAGGAAGATCGAAACTCCGAACAGGATCAAAATGATCGCGATTGACACATATCCAACCAGTACATTGACACTGGAAAGTGTATTCGCCACAACATCTGATTTATTGACCTTTCTGACTCCGTCCAGTCCCTCCGCAAACTTTACCAGTTCCTTCTGTGTTGCAGAAAGTGATTTGCTCTTGGAGATCATATTGCTGTCCTTGTCCTCCTGCGGTTTCATATAAACCGCATAACTGCTGGAGCCTGCAAGCGGATTGTCATCCTTAAATCCATCTGCCAGTTCCGGATTGTCTCCAAAGTACTCTTCTTTAAAACTGTTCCATGCATCATCTTCCGAAACATACTCTACTTTCAGAACATCATCCCTGCTGCGAAGCTCCTTGCCAATCTCCTCGATCTGACTTTCTGTTGCATCCTCATCAAAAAATACTGTAATCGCCACGCCTTCCTCTGCAGTCTTTACAAAATGCTGCAGATTCAGCACGATAGAAAAGAACAGTCCGAACAGAAAAATACAAGCTGACATTGTCGCAATAGATGCGATAGAGAACATTTTATTTCTCCCGATGTTCTTAACTCCCTGTTTTCCTATGTATCCTAATGTACTAATCCTCATCTATATACCCACCTTTTTGTTCATCACTCACGATCACGCCCTGTTTCATCGTAATAACTCGTTCGTTCATCTCGTTTACGATCTCCTGGTTATGTGTAACAACAAGTACTGTCGTTCCTCTGTCATTCGCCTCTTTGAGAAGACTCATGATTTCCCACGAATTGGTAGGATCCAGGTTACCGGTCGGCTCGTCGGCCAACAAAATTGCAGGTTCATTTACGATTGCTCTGGCAATCGCCACTCTCTGCTGCTCTCCACCGGAAAGCTCCTTCGGGAAAGCTTTATATTTTTGCGCCAGACCTACAAGAGAAAGTGCTGCCGGCACTTTTCGCTTGATCACTCTTGTCGGTGTTTCTGTCACACGAAGTGCAAACGCGATATTCTCATAAATATTCCGGTCCTTCAACAGACGGAAATCCTGAAAGACAACCCCGATGCCTCTTCTGTATTTTGCAATGTTCCGATGTTTCATCCGTTTTAAATTCTGCCCGTTTACAATAATCGTGCCTTCTGTAGGCTCCAGTTCCTTCATGATCAGACGAATCAATGTGGATTTTCCGGAACCGCTGTCTCCTACGATAAAAACGAACTCTCCCTGTTCGATCTTAACAGACACACCGTTTAACGCAGCATTCCCTTTGGAATACTCTTTCGTTACATCTCTTAATTCAATCATCATGCTCCTCCTAATTATTCATACTTTATCGGACGAAGTCCGCCCGCCGCAGGCATACATTGCGGGATGCCCGGATGGGTATACTTTATCGGACGTAAATCCGCCTGCTTAATATTCCAGCGTCTCCATGTATTTCATATATTTTACGACCATCAGTGCAATCTTGAATGTGATCGCATCTTCAAATACACGCAGATCCAACCCTGTACTTTTCTGAAGCTTATCCAGTCTGTACACGAGTGTATTTCTGTGAATATAAAGCTGTCTGGATGTCTCTGATACATTGAGACTGTTCTCAAAGAACTTGTTGATCGTAGTCAGTGTCTCCTCATCAAATTCATCCGGTGATTTCCCCTCAAAAATCTCTTTGATAAACATCTTGCAAAGCGGGATCGGCAGCTGGTAGATCAGACGTCCGATTCCAAGTGTGCTGTATGCTACAATGTCTTTTTCATCAAAGAAGATCTTGCCGACATCCAACGCCAGTTTTGCTTCTTTGTAGGACTTGGAAACTTCCTTGATGTCGTTGACAACCGTTCCATAGGCAATGTGGATTTTGTCATCCTCGGACTCAGCCCGCAGGATCTCCATCATTTCTTTGGCCATCTTTTCAAGCTCTCTGCTTCCGTCCTTATCAGCCAGCTCTTTGACAACAATGATATTTTTCTCATCTACTGCTGTCACGAAGTCTCTCGACTTTCCGCCAAGCAGGTTTCTGACATTATCCAGAGCAACACTGTCTTTTTCGTGTGATGTCTCAATAATAAAGATAACACGTTTTGCTTCTGTGTCAATATGTAATTTTTTTGCGCGATTATAAATATCTACAAGAAGCAGGTTGTCAAGAAGCAGATTTTTGATGAAATTATCCTTGTCAAAACGCTCCTTATATGCTACCAGAAGACTCTGAACCTGGAACGCTGCGATCTTACCCAGCATGTAGACATCTTCGCTCTCTCCGCCTGCCAGCAGAACATACTCAAGCTGCTGCTCATCAAAGATCTTGAAGAACTGACATCCCTGGATCACCTGGCTGTCTGCCGGAGATTCTACAAAAGACAACACCGCGCTTTCATAATTCCATGTATCCTCAAATGTCGTAGCAAGCGCCTTTCCTTCTGTATCCAGAACGCAAAAGTCAATTCTGGAAATTCCTTTTAATCCTTCGATTGTGTTTTGAAGTATCTGATTTGAAATCATACCTTTTTTCCTCCGCTTATCTACTCGTTTCCATGTGCATATTTCACAATTTTTTTACTCTTTCACTTTTGTCTGCACAACCCATATTTTATATACTAAGGCAAAACATCAAAAAAAGAAAGAGGAAATCCACTTTTTTTATGCATTTCCTCATAGTTTTTACAAAAAATTCATATTGATACGGCTATACATAGTATACAAACCGAAGCTTTTTTATTCTTCACTTCTCTGCTGCCGTCCCACCTGGTAACGGAACACTTTCCTGCGCAGAAATCTTTGAATCTTTCCTTTTTTCTGCTTTTTCATATAGATTTCTTTCAGAACGCTCCCGCATCCAAACCACACTCTTGCATTTAACAATGCGCTGTTCCTCTGTATCAAAAGCTCCTGCTCCGGTGATGGAAGCAGGGAAAAAATGCAATCTGTCTCAGCACCATTGACCGCATTGATCACCTGCTCTATTCCCGCACCATCCGGCGGCAGAACGCCTCTTCCTGCCAGGATCAGCTTTCTGTCATGTTCCCGGATCGCGGATTCCATCTCTAAAAGCTCTGTTTCTGACTGTGCCACAAGAAATACACGCTTTTTGTTTCTCTGTATATAGCGGAGAAACATCTTTAAAAACACCAGTCCCGCCGTATCACGCAGCAGCGTCTTTTCTCTGACTCCTGCCGCCTCCAGAATCTCCGTCTCTCCCGGCAGCACCAGATTCAGTGATTCCACTGCTTCTTTCCAGCCCGGCATATCTTTCCCTTTCAGCAGCATGTCCATCGTGATGATCTCAACTGTGTTAATGGAATCACTTTCCATATACTGCACCACTTTCTGCATCGCTGCTTTTGCACTCGTCTGATAGAGTTCTATATTCAAGATATTGATCTTCTCATTCATCTGTCTCACCTGTACTTTTTTCCCAGTCGTAAAATTGTATCAAAAACAAGAAGATTTGTAAAGTATTTTATTCTCTTTGACGATACCAGGCACCTGATTGTGTTCTTCATTTACATGTTTTCCACTGCTGCGCGTTCAATCGAAAGCCCTTTCGTATAACGCTCCATAAAGCTTCGGTAACCTGCGACACCTTCCTCTTCTGGATTCAAAACGGAAATCTCGCTGTCTTGAAACACTGCTTCTGCCAGATACTGATCCAGTGTTCTTCCGTTTTTTTCCTGCATAAAGGCTGCCAGAAGCGCAATTCCCCATGCGCCGCCTTCTCCTGCGGTCTCCATCACTGCCACCGGAATCTCCATGGCATCGGCCATAATCTGCTGTCCTGCCCCTTTTGTCTTAAACAGTCCTCCGTGCCCCATAATCCGGTCTGACTGTACGCCTTCTTCTCTCTTTAAAATGTCCATTCCGGTTTTAAGTGCTCCAAGTGCTGTATACAAATTGACACGCATAAAATTTGCCAGATTAAACCTGGAATCCGGTGTACGTACAAACATTGGCCTTCCCTCTTCAAATCCCGTAATATGTTCTCCGGATAAGTATCCGTAGGAAAGCAGTCCGCCTCCGTCTGCCTCTCCCTCCATTGCCTTTCTGTAAAGAGTTCCGTACAGTTGGTTTCTGTCCACATCCATCCCCATCGTCTCCAGAAACTCTGCAAACAGACCGACCCACGCATTCAGATCCGAGGTACAGTTATTGCAGTGGACCATGGCGACCGGATCTCCGGCCGGTGTTGTTACCATGTCGATCTCACGATGAACACCTTTCAATTCGTTTTCCAGTACAAGCATGGCAAACACAGACGTTCCTGCAGATACATTTCCGGTACGAACTGTCACACTGTTCGTCGCAGTCATTCCGGTTCCGGCATCTCCCTCCGGCGGACACATCGGGATTCCCCCTTTCAATGTGCCGGACTCATCAAGAAGTCTTGCACCTGCTTCTGTCAAAGTTCCCGCCTTTTCTCCTGCGCACAGCACCTTCGGAAGGATCTCTTCTATCTTCCACGGATATTCATTCTCCCGAATCAATTCATCAAACTGTGACAGCATCTTTGGATGATAGTCCCTGATGGAAGAGTCGATCGGAAACATTCCTGCCGCATCTCCGATTCCAAGTACTCTCTCTCCGGTCAGTTTCCAGTGAAGATATCCACTCAACGTAGTGATAAAACGAACTTTTGAAACATGCGGCTCCTGGTTTAAGACTGCCTGGTACAGATGGGCAATACTCCATCGCTGCGGAATGTTGTACTGAAACACATCGGTAAGTTCATCCGCTGCCTCTTGTGTGATCGTATTTCTCCAGGTACGAAATGGCACCAGAAGTTCTCCGTTTTCATCAAATGCCAGATAGCCATGCATCATTGCGCTGATCCCGATTGCTTTTGTCCCCTCCAGTTCCACTCCATAACAGGAACCAACCTCTTCTCTCAGACTGCGATAGCACTCTTTAAGTCCTCTCCAGATCATATCCAGATGATAAGTCCAGATTCCATCCTCATACTGATTCTCCCAGTCATAGCTTCCTGATGCGATCGGTGTATGGTCTGCTCCTGTCAGGACTGCCTTGATCCTTGTGGAACCAAATTCAATTCCAAGATATGTCTCTTTGTTTCTAATCTGCTCTGCAAAGTTGCTTTTTCCCATTGCCTTTTCTCCTCCTGCCTGAATTCTCGTTCTATATGGTTAATCTCATACTATTCTCACTATATAACAATTTTTCTTCAAATACAACTTGGCGTATTTCCTAAATATTCCCTTTGATTTTTGATAAAAAGTTACTGTTCACAGTCACTTTTTGTCAAAAATATAAAAAGAGACTCTGTCTTTCTCAAACAAAAACAAAGCCTCTCTTTTTTCCTTTCACACTCTGACTCAGGCAGGGTCTTCCGCAGATTTCCGGCGTCTCCTGGTCATCAGACCACCGATACGCCCGGTTTCCTTTGAAGACAAAGATTTCCATCCTTCCTCCAAAACCTGGTCCAAAAGTCCCAGTTCTTCTGCAATTTCATATTTCATCCTGTCTTTTTCTTCCATTGACGGAATCTCTTCTCGAGTGATCTTTTTCTGTTTCATATTCAGAGCATCTCCTTCCTTTTCCAGAAGTATTGCCCCAAATATCTGATTTCATTCGCCTATTTCTGATCCGGCATGATCACTGACGCAATAAAATATGCCAAAAGACCGGTTCCAACACTGGCGCAGATAAACAAAACCATTCCAAGCCGGATCAAAACCGGATCCACGTTGAAATATTCCGCGATTCCTCCGCACACTCCACACAATACTCTGTTTTCTCTTGAACGATATAATCTTTTCGGTTCCATATTCTTACTCTCCTTTCGCAAATGCAATATTGACGGTTCCCATACCACACTCGATGTCCATTTCTTTTCCGGCATGATTGTTGATATTCTGGTTTCCTGCCGGCTTCGTAAATTCATCATCTCCAATCTGAATGCTTCCCATACCACAACTGACACTATAATTATAATCGGTCATTTTTCCGCTATCCTGAAACTCAATGGTTCCGATCCCACATTCGAGATCCAGATCACTGTTCACGCTTCCTTGCAGCGAGATCGATCCGGTTCCTGCTGAGGCACTCACTTCCCCTGCTTCAAATCCCTGAATATCCGCTGTCCCGGTCCCTATGGAAATATCCAACTCTCCGGTCCTGATATCACGCATGTACAGCGTACCGGTTCCCAGGGATGTGGAAATCCCCTCCAGATTGTCTGGAACGTGAATAATCAGCTCTCCTGCGTTGTTTTTTCCGATATTCTTCCAAAGCCTGGTATCCTGAGCACAAATCTCCAGAGTATCTTCATCTCTGTAAATCGAAAGATCCTCTAAAAGCTGCGGATCCATATTTCGGGTCGAAACCTCGATCTGATTGGAATCTGATCGTTCCATGATCAGTTCTACATAAGAAAGTTCAATATCCAGTTCGCTGATTCCTTCCAAATCTTCTGTTATCTCCGGTGAAACTTCTTCGTCGATATAATCCAGTTCTTCATCCATCTCCTCCGGTTCTGAATACTTCTGTGACCACCAGTGATCGTTTTCCAGATACTGCATCCCACGCCTTCCATATTCCTGAAGATCCCGTACTCCTCCGAGAACAGTACCTGCCACTGACAGGACAACTCCGATCCCTGCACAGATTCCACAGCTGATCAGTAGAATTTTCCAACCTTTTTTCATCTATTCAGACACCGCCTTTCTGTGAAACGGCTTCCGGCACAGTTTCACGATAAACCGAAACATCGCCGGATACATTACAATGCAAAGCTTTCCGGTAAATACTGTTGCCAGTACTCCAAGCGCGATCAGGATCAATCCGATCCCTGCCATCAAAAGCACTGCAGGTACTGAATGAATGGCGATTCCTACGCCGATCCCTGTCACTGCGACTACAAATCCGGCAAGTACGACTGCCAGCGATGCAATCACCAGTGCTGCAAAAAAACAAACTGCTGCAATCAGAAGCCCGGCAATCACACCAAAAATTCCCACACCGACCGGAATCACAACCGGACATACAATCAACGCAATGAGTACGATCAATGCGATCTTTACCAGCTTATCATTCCTGCCTTGCGATGCCTCATAAGAATACTCTCCTGTCTGTCCACTCTGGTAGGAATAACCTTTTCTTTGCGGCACCTCTTTCTTCGATGCCCACTCCTGCTCATATCCATTCTCTGTAAACTCACCGTCATTTCCCGTATGCTTTAAATCATTCTTGATCATAGCTGCCACACGCTGGGGACTCTCCAGCTCCCGGATCACTTCTGCCTCGTTGTCTGCTCCTGCATCATCAAAATAGTCTTCATAGTACTGCAGGGCTTCTTCTCTTTCGTCTGCCGGAATATCCCCTAACAGCGCTTTTAGTTTTGCCATAAATTCCTCTCGGTTCATCCCGTCACTCCTCCCTCAAAAATTTCCTGGATCTTTCTGGAATAATTCTTCCACTCTACCTGGTACAGGTTCAACTGTGCCATTCCCTTTTCTGTCACTTTATAATATCTCCGGTTCCGCCCATCGTACTGACGGTCATATACTTCCAGACATTCGTCTTTCTGCAGTCGTCTCAACACCGGATACAACGTAGACTCTGATACATTGATCGCACTGCGCACATCCTGTGTGATCTTATAGCCATACGTGCCTTCACTCTCATGCGAGACGACCGCCAGCACGATCGCATCTAAAAGTGCAGCTCCTGTATTAAATACCATCCAACCGCTCCTTCCTATGCTGTTTTCTCTTTAATACTGTTCTTATACCTATATTATATTTTATATAATATAGATTGTCAATATAATATTGTTTAAGATTTTCTAAAGAACTCTTTCTATTTTCTAAACGCAAAGAAGCAGCAGAACAATCTGTGTCTGCTGCTTATCACTACCTCTGCCAGTTCCAGAGCCCAACACCAATCTGCAGGAGCAAAATCAGTGGAACCCCCAGATAAAATAACGGTTTCCTTATCTTATGATGAAATACAAACATTCCGGCCAGTGCTCCCGGAGAGCCTCCCGCTGCCGCAAAAAGAAGCAGTGTCTTTTCCGGAATCCTCCACCTGCCTTTTACTGCTTTCCATTTATCGATCCCGAACACCAGAAATGCCACCGCATTGGCTGCCAGTAAATAAATCAGTACATAACTTTCCATTTAAACGTTGATTTCCTTTCCAAGAGCAAATGAATAAATGATCTTTTCTTTGACTGCCTTTCCTGTGATCTGTGACAGGGCGCGGGCATAGTATGTAAGCTGTGACTGGTATCTCCGAACAAGTTCATCGGCCGTTCTTACCCGGTCTGTCTTATAGTCTAAGACTACAAGTCCGTCTTCCTCTTCAAAATACACATCTATGATTCCCTGCACCAGAAGCTGTGCTCTGCATTCTGTATCCGGATAAATTTCTCCTGAATCCACCCCCAGCACAAAGGGCTGCTCTTTGTACAACTGTTTTTTCTTTGCCGCCTGATGCATCCGTTTCCCGCTTTCACATTGCAGAAACTTCAGGAAATCTTCCGTTTTTACAGCCTCTGCGATCTCCGGACTGATCCTTCCTTCTGTCTGAAGATGTTTCAAATGTTCCTCCAGACTTTCTCTGGTATATTCTTTTTCAAAATCAAGAAGCTCCAGAAATTTGTGGTACGCGGTTCCTCTGACTGCTCCGGATGCCGCTTCTTCCGCTCCTAAAAATCTCGGAACAAGAGGCACTGCTTCCGGTTCCTGATATAATACCTCTCCTGCCTCCTCTTCCATGTAGGCCCGTTTTTTAAGTTCTGAAACTGTAAATTTCATCTGAAAACGCTGTTCTTCCGCAAACGGATATGCAAAGTCCAACTGTCTTTTCAGCTCTTCCCGGTATCCGGCATCATGAATCTGATTTGTATCCCAGTTTTCCAGTACATTTCGAGTCAGTTCATCCGCCGCTTCCCAGGCTCCCTCCATCTGAGCCGCGCCCAGACTGTCAACAACGGTAATTCCGATCGAACTTTCTGCCGGGGATGCCGCAGGAAGCAGCCAGTCCAGATACGAATTCGCAGAAAGAACTTCATATGGAAGAAATGCTGTTTTTTCCCTTGTGGAAAGTGTTTCCAGCTTTGTCCGTGCATCTTTGCACACTCCCGTCAGAATGAGTTTTTCCTTTGCTCTTGTCATTGCCACATAGAGCACCCGCATCTCTTCCCCTAAGTTTTCCACTGCCACCTGTTTCTGGATTACTTTTTTTAACAGTGTCGGAGCCTTTGTTCTCTTTTTCAGATCAATCACATCCATTCCCACACCAAGCTCCGGATGGATTACAATACTGCCCTTCACATCCTGCGTATTGAAAAGTTTTCCCATACCTGCCACGATCACGATTGGAAATTCCAGCCCCTTGCTTTTGTGGATACTCATGATACGGACTGTATCCGCCTGTTCATCTGCAAGATTCGCCTCTCCATAATCCACATTATATTTTTTGAGCTGTTCAATATACCGCACAAAATTGAACAGTCCCTTATAGCTGGTTCCTTCATAGGCTGCTGCCTTTGCGACCAGCATCTGTACATTTGCCATTCGCTGTGCACCACCCGGCATCGCCGAAATACACATACCGTACCCCGTTTTTTCTATAATCTCCCACAACAGATCATGCATCGCTGTATATGGAAGCATATCCCGGAATTCCGACACCCGGCAAAGGAAGTTTTTCAGTTTTTGCTGCAGGATTGGTTCCTTCTCCTTTTCATCATCAGACGCATAGGCGTGAACCGCTTCATAGAAAAAGAGTTCCGGATACGTACTTCTTATCTTTGCCAGTTCTCTCGCATCCAGCCCCGCAAACGGTGACGTAAGTACTGCCGCCAGCGGCAGGTCCTGACGCTCATTGTCCAGAATCTGCAGATAATCCAGAAGAACACTGACTTCATACGTTTCAAAATATCCTTCTCTGCTTCCCACATGTGCAGAAATTCCTTCTTCTGCCAGAACCTGAGCAAACACATCTGCCCAGCCTTTGATGCTTCTCGTCAGGATCACAATATCTTTATATTGTACCGGACGGTATTCCTTTGTCTTTTTATCCACCACCTGCCCCTGTAAAAGCAAGAGTTTGATGCGGTCTGCCACTGCCCGGGCTTCCAGACGGCGTGCATTGTCCTCTTCTTCCAGCTCCTGTGCATCTACTAAAAGAAGCTCTGCCCGATTTGCCGATACTCCGTTTTGCTCCCTGCTCTTTGGATAATCAGCTCCCGGATAAAGTGCCGCACGGTCATCATACTCCACACCGCCCACACTTTTGTGCATAATCTGCTCAAACACGTAGTTCGTGGCATCCAGCACCTCCTCGCGGCTTCGGAAATTCCGGTCCAGATCGATCCGCTGCTTCTCGCTGTCTGTCTGGCTGTATGTATCATATTTTTCCATAAACAGTTCCGGTCTGGAGAGGCGGAAACGGTAAATACTCTGTTTGACATCTCCTACCATAAACACATTGTAACTTCCGCGGCTCACAGTAGACACACTGGTCAGAATCGCTTCCTGGATCAGGTTGCTGTCCTGATACTCGTCGATCATCACTTCCTCAAACTGCTCCTGATATTCTCTCGCCACAGCAGATGGTACCAGACTTCCGTCTTTTTCTTCTGTCAGAATCTGCAGGGCAAACTGCTCCATGTCCTGAAAATCAATCACATTGCGGCTTCTCTTTTTCTCTGCAAACAGCCTTGCAAAGGTTGTCACAAGAAAGACCAGTTCTTCCATGGTACTTCCTGTATTTCGCAAATCTTCTGCCAGTTCCTCGGGCGTTTCGTAAAAACAGGTTTCCTGCAGATCTTTTACCATCTTCTTGGCTTTTTCCCGCAGCATCTTCACTGCTTCTTTCTTCTCCGGATCAATCGTCTCATCCTTTTTGGCAGAAAGCCGCTTCCATGCAATCTGATTGATCTTCCCGTAAAATGCTTCAAACGTCTCTGCCTTTTCCATAGTCTCGATCATCATAAGATCCGCTTCCAACGCCTCTGCATACAGATACGGTCCGTCAGACTCCTCACAGATATGCAGCGCCTCATTCAGCAGAATCCTTGCCCCCTGCAGGTTCTGACGGATACTTTCGATCAGGATCTGTACAAATCCAGCGTCAGAAAAATGTTCGTTTTCCACCTGATAATTGTCCACACACACATTCAGCCACTTTTCCGGCTGTGGATAGCTGCCCGCATATTCGTATAACTGCAGGATCACTTCTTCCAGCTGCCTGTCACTTCTCCCCGTAGAAAATTTCTCTGCAAATTCCAGAAAAGCCTCCGTTCCCTCATCATAGCAGGACTCCAGCATTTCCTCCAGAACATCCTGACGCAGTAATTTCAACTCCCCTTCTTCTGCGATCCGAAATCCCGGATCCAGATTAATGGCATGAAAATGCTCCCTTATCACAGACAGGCAAAAACTGTGGATTGTTGTGATCCGGGCGCTGTGGATGAGCGTTGCCTGCCTCTGTAAATGCACATTTCCCGGTGTGTCTTCCAGGGCATTTTCAATGGCATCCCGGATTCGCTCTTTCATTTCCGCTGCTGCCGCTTCGGTAAATGTCACGATCAAGAGCCTGTCTACATCCAGCGGATCCCTCTCATCCAACAGTCTCTGAATGATCCGCTCTACCAGAACCGCCGTTTTTCCGGAACCGGCCGCTGCGGAGACCAGAATATTCCTGTTTCTTAATTCAATGACCTTTTTCTGATCTTCTGTCCACTGTACACTCATGACGGTTCCTCCCTGTTTTCGATTTCTTCTTCCATCCGGCGGATGACTTCTTCTTTCGAGTACTTTTCCATGCTCCGGTACGCATAACCGTCCAGCCTTGGATCAAACCCGCAGATATCCCGGTATGCACAGTAGTCACACCCTGTACTTCCATTCAACTCATATGGATTTGCCTGTACTTCTCCTGCATAGATCTGCCGTTTCACCTGAGCTTCCTTTTTCTTTGTATAAGAAAGCATTGCAGCAAACGCCTCCGGAGGCAGTACTTTGGAATACCGGTTGAGACTTCCGTCCTTATTTTTCCCGATCGGGTTGAGAACCGATGTCCCCGAAAGCTGATGCTCCAGATGCTCGATCACCTCTTCCTTCGCATTGATCATTCCATCCAGCCTGAGCTCTTTTAAAATCTTCTCCTCCAGTGCATGATCATCTTTTTCTCTGTCCACGATCGGGTCTTTGATCCGATAATAAAAGATACCGGCAGGCTCTACTGTTTTTCCCGATGCACGTCGTTCTTCCAGCTCCAGTGCCGCATTCAGATACACCGGAAGCTGCATCTGCAGCCCGTGATACAATGCCACAATATCAAAACTCTTCATCCCGGTCTTGTAGTCTGTCACTTTCACGTAAACCACATCTTCATCCTCGCAGGTATCGACCCGGTCGATCTTTCCACTTCCGAAATTCATTTCATATCCGCTCGGTTCAAAATCCCCTTTTTCCATCTGCCTGGTCAGCGCCCACACTGAACGTCGGATCAGCTGTTTGATGCGCACGATCATATACTCATTGCGGGCAGTACTGTAGAGTACCGTATTTCCGTAGTCTTTGATACTTTCCTCCACACTCTCCTCGATCATGGCATCTCTCTGCACCTCTTCCAGTTTCGGCCACGGCATCCGCTTTTCCTGCGCCTTTCTTGCAAACCGCTCCATGGACTGATGGGCAATATTTCCCAGATCCATCGCCTCAAACTCATATCGCTCCCGATCCGAAAGATGCAGTCCATAAGTCAGAAAATGCGCATAGGCACAGGCCGAGAACCGCTCCATCCTTGTAACACTGAACTGCTTTTTCTCCCCGTATAATTCTGCTGCTTCTTCTCCTGTAAGCGCATCCGGTTTCTTTTTGAAAAATCCTGCATCCAGAATTCTGTCCACTTTCTGCCCTTCATTCTGCCGATACCAGGTATAGAGTTCTTTCCAGGATTCATCCACACCCAGATACCGGTCCCGAACTCCGCGGATCACAAATTCCAGCCCTTCTCCCGGAGTCAGCTCCCTCTGTGTCATGAGAAGCGCCTCTTCTTCTGTAACAACAAGCTTCGGAAACAGTTTTTTCAAATCCCAGACCAGATACGCCGGACGCAATGTTTTTCCGTCAGACGAAACCTTACTATATGAAATATGAAGAAACTCTTCCGGTTTGGTCAGATTCATATACAGATAAAATTTCTGAATATACGTCTTTTCTTTTGCGCCCGGAGAAAGTGCCTGCTTTTCTTTCTGAAACCATTCCCGGTCCCGTTCGGTAAGCAGTCCTCCCTGCCCCATATTTCCCGGAAGCAGGGTATCATTCGCCCCCACAAAAAACAGGGCTTTCAGATTGCTTTTCAGACGGGTTCTCTGCACATCTCCAATCACAACCTGATCCATACCCGGCGGGATCACACCGACTTTTGCCTCTTCCAGTCCTACATCCAGAAGCTCACAGTACTCTTTCAGAGAAATCCCCTCGTCTCCCAAAAGTTCTGCAAATTTGTCAAACAATTCCAACACAATGCGATAGATCTGTGCGTACTCTTTCGCCAGTGCCAGCTCTTTCTTTTCCGCAAAACAGTTTTCCATCACTTTCAGCTTCTCCTGAATCTGATTTTCCACAAAGAAGCGATACACTGCTTCACAAATATCGCGCACTGTCTTTTTTCGCTGTTTCAAAACAAAGACAAGTGACTCTGTCATTTCTACAAACCGGACGCGCAGACCATTTAGTACTGCCAGCTCTTCTTCATCTGTCCTATTTGTCTTTCTCGCCCAGACTGCCTGCCATTTCTTATATCCTCTTAAACCCACTGCTACCACATAATTTTCCAGACGATCAATCTCATCTCTTGTAAATTCCGTAAATCCGGTCCTTAGAAAACGGAACACACTCTCATAGGAAAAGTCCTGCTCCACCATGGACAGGACACTCCTCACATATTCTACAAATGCATTCAAAAGAATACTCTTTTTGTAGTCCATAAACACCGGAATCTGATACTCTGTGCATACCCTCTCCAGATGATCTGCATATGTTCCCATATCACTGCAGATTACTGCAATATCCCGGTAATGGTATCCTTTTTCCCGCACCAGTCTGCGGATCTTCTGTGCAGTCAGCTTTGCCTCCATATCCGGACTGCCCGCTGCATATACCGAAAGATGCTCTGTTTCATCCAGATACTGTTTTCTGGAATAGCGGAACAGCTCAGATTCCAGAAAGCCAAGCTCCGGATTGCTGCGAAACCGGTAAACCGGCTTGTCATACAGACAGATTGGATCGGCAATTTCTATTTTTCGCTCTCCCGCAATCTGTACCAGACCCGTCACCATCTGCTTACTGAGTGCAAACAACTGATACGGATGCGTATACCGAAACGCATCCTCCCTTCCATCCATCTCGACTGTTACTAAAACTTCTTTGCAAATGCTCATCAGCTCTCCAAGAAGCCGATTCTGCACTGGTGTAAATCCGGTAAATCCATCCAGTGCGATCACACTGTTTTTCAAAATCTCCGACTTTGCCACCATCTGACTGAGCACATCCAGCAGTTCTTCTTTTGTAATATATTTTTCTGCAAGAAACTGCTCGAACCCCTCGTATATCATGCGGATATCTGACAGCTTATAATATAGAAAACTTTCTTCATCCAGATTTTCCATCAGCACATCCAGCTCTTCGAATCCGACTCCATACTGTGTAAACTCAGAGATCACCGACTTGACTTCACTGATGTATCCCTGTTTTTTCAAGTTCCCTTTTAATACCCTCAGACGATCTTCGTATTGTCCGGCGATTTTCCGAAGAATCAGATTCTTTCCTTCATCATCCAGAACCTGTCCTCTCGACTGTCCCACTTCCTCAAAAATGCGGTGTGCCATTCGTCCAAAACTTAAAACGTCGATATTCATAATCCCGTGATTCGGGTGCAGCGTACACAGATCCTGCTGCGTCTGCATCGTAAACTGTTCCGGCACGATGACCAGATAGTTTATTTCCGGATGTTTCATTGACTCCTGAATGATCTTTTCATATAAATAATGCGATTTTCCCGCACCTGAATTTCCTAAAATAAATTGAAGCATGCTGTGTCCTTTCTGGTGAGTTATAATACTTCTATTTTTTGCAACATCTCATCAAAACGATCCATCAATTCTTTATTCGGAATGGATACGTTTTCAACTCCTCTCCGATTCCATTACTTATCTCATATTGTATCAAACATGCCTCACACCTGCCAGTCTCAATTTTTAAAATCAGACAGCGCTCTTTTATTTTTGCCTTTACAGATCAGCTGTGTCATCGTTCCCATCGGGCAATATACGCACCAGGAACGGGGCTTAAACAACAGCATCGTCACAAATCCAAGTACGGTAGAAGTCAGCATCACACTGTAAAATCCAAATGCGAACTGCGCGATTCCCGGCGAAACATTCACGCCATGATACGCCCAGTTCCACGGAAGCTTCCAGGTCCATAACAAGGTAACTGCCTGATGCAGACTTTCTACTCCTGAAAACACAAGATACGTCGTCCACAGCATTTGAAAAAACATCGCAAAAAAGAAAATCAGAAATCCATAACGGAACGCTTTGCTTTTCATCCATTTAGGAACATCCTTCCTGCGGGATAACCCAAATCTGCCTCCGATCAGCTCAAACAGCTGTCCTCTTCCGCAATAACGATTGCAGTACCCCTTGTTCCCCTTCACAATTGCAATGATCAGCGGAATAAAAAAGCATAACAGTCCCAGCCATGCAAATAGAATCTGAAAAAATCCCAACACCAGATACATCAGAGAAGCAATCCACAAATAATCATACCAACTCTTTTTCATTCTGCCGCCTCCTGAATTGAAATAACCGTTGCCGGACACGCTTTTACACACTTTCCGCAGCCAACACATTTTTCCTGATCCACTACTGCCATCACTCCATGAAATATCTGAATTGCCGACATCGGACATACCTTGACACAGCATCCGCAGGCAACACAATCCCTTTCTTCCACATGGGCTTTTCTCTTTTTTCGTTTTACCTGATTCATAAGAATCCTCCTAAAAATAATATAGAGTCAGCAGACAAATTTGTTTTCTTTGTCTGCTGACTCTGTCATTATATAAGATACATATGTTGTTTTCTGTGATATTATCACGCAGGCTTCTACTGATACCACCTCATGGACTCATTCTTCCAGCCATTCGAAGGCTGTGTCAAACCATCCCGCCACATGTGGATTCAGATGTTCTCCTCTTACCTTCGTCTGTTCATTTGCAAGTGACAGCCCATGACATCCTCTGTGATACATATGGCACTCCGAATCTACTCCATGCCTCAACAATGCCTGGGCAAACAGTAATGCATTCTCTGCCGGAACCGTTCCGTCTGTATTCGTATGCCAGATAAATGTCCTCGGCGTCTGTTCTGTCACAAGATTCTGCGCACCTTGCCACGCTTCTTCAACACTGATTCTTCTCCGTATGTCATCCTCTTTCGGCCATCCTGCCCTGAAGTCGATCACGGGATAACACAAGATCATGGCTTGTACCTGCATTTGTTTCTGGCTGTATCCTGTCTTTTTTATAAACCAGTCCTGCTGATAAAATCCGCTGTAAAGCGCACACAGATTTCCGCCTGCCGAACATCCCAGGATCGTAATCTGCTCTCCGTCCACATTCCATACCTCCTGATGTTCCTTCACATATGCAACCGCTTTCGCAAGATCCATCTGCGGATATGGAAGAAGACCTTTCGTTTCATTCTCTTCCAGGACTGCATATTCCAGAATAAATGCCTGATACCCTCTTTTCAAAAATTCCAATGCGATCGGTTCGCTCTCTCTGTCTGACTGATATTCATATCCGCCACCCGGACAAATGATCACTGCCGGACGCCGACGCGCATGGACTCCTTCCAGATTGTTCTGCACGTAGGTTGTCAGAATTGTATCCCTTGTTCCGTATCCACTGTTTCCAAGATTGATTTTTTCATGCAGCATAGGTATTTCTCTCCTTTTTTCTCTTCTGCAAACATTATAGACATATCTTTCTGTTTCTGACAACCATTTTTGTTATCCCCTCGGCCAAACTCTTTATAAAATAGACATGAACCACTCAACTGTCTTTGGATCATAGTGGGAGAAGAATAAGCTCTCACCGCCATCCAGTGCTTCAATTGCAGCCATATCCTCCGCGGTCAGTGTAAAATCAAACACATCGATGTTCTGTTTCATCCTTTCTTTGTGAACAGATTTCGGGATGACTACAACGTCACTCTGCAGTAGAAATCGAAGGGCAGTCTGCGCTGCTGGAATACATGAGTTTCAACCTGATTGACCGCAGGCTTGATTTCTGAAAAATATTCAAGATCAAGATATCTGTCCGGACCAAAATTGGATACACCTATGGCACGTATTTTTCCGGCTTTATAAAATTCTTCCATTGCACGATAAGTTCCATAATAATCGCCGAACGGCTGATGGATCAGAAGCAGATCCAGATAATCGGTACGCAGTTTTTTCAGAGACTCTTCAATAGAAGCTTTTGCTTTTTCATATCCTGCATTTGTAATCCATACTTTTGTTGTACGGCATCTTTCTCTCAAACCTCTCTGCTGTTTTAGATTGAAATCAAAGCATAGAGATCTTCCGATATGCTATAAGAATAAAAGATGCGGTATCGTTCCGCTTAGAAAACCAGAAATTTTTATGCTTTTCTGCATTATAACACGATTATCAGAAAAGAGAAAGGTAAAACTCTCTTTCGCACATTTTAAATTATACGTCCAGCTCCATCACGACATGCAGGATCCCCTCTTCATAGAAATCATCGGATATCGTTTTAAACCCGAATTTTTCATAAAACCCGACTGCATATTTCTGTGCATCCATGACAATTTTCTTACATTTCATATTTTCTTTGATCGCCTTTAAACTTTGTTCTAATAAGTCTCTTCCTGTGCCGTTTCCGTGTTGTAAAGTCAATACTCTCCCAATCCTGACAATATCCCCATCGTTTTCCTGATAAAACGCACGAAGATATGCAATCACTTTCTTATCTTCTGTAAAAAAGCAGTGCAGACTTTTATAATCAATGTCATCCATGTCCTGATAATTGATCTCTTGCTCCATAATAAAAATTTCTGCTCTTGCTTTTAATATTTCATATAATTCAGTTGTTGTTAATTCCTGAAACTTTTTCACCGTTAATTTCATTTTTTCACCTGTTTCCTATAGAGTCTTTTCTATTATCTGTTTTTTTGTTCACAATCGCAATCTTTATTTTTGTAATTGTTCTACGTAGAAAAAGCAGCTGACCTTCCATCAACTGCTTTCTTCTCCAATCATCATTCTTCTGTTGTTCTTACAGAAGCTCAATCACTCCACTCTTGGACAATGCACCGATATGCTTGTTCGCAATTTCTCCGTTTTTGATCACAAGCAGTGTCGGAATTGTCATGACTCCATATTTCTGTGCCAGTTCCATCTGCTCGTCCACATTAATCTTTCCGACTTTGATGTCATCTCTTTCTTCTGCCACTTCGTCCACGATCGGAGAAAGCATCTGGCATGGTCCGCACCAGTCTGCATAAAAATCTACCAGTACCGGTTTCTCTGATTTTAATACTTCCTGTTCAAAATTATCTTTTGTTAATTTTATAATTGCCATTTTATAAATCCTCCTTCAACTTTCATATGTTCTTAGTATACCACTTTTTTGTGTTTCTTCCGTGACAAAATCACATTTCTCATATTTTTTTCAGAGCTTTTGCATCCAGTACTTCTATATAGCCGCGGGATAATCTCACATACCCTTCTGTCTGAAACTGCTTGAGCAGTCTTGTGACGACTTCTCTTGCCGTTCCCATATCTCTTGCAAGTACATCGTGAGTAATAGAAAATTTCTCCTCTCCCGCCAGTGCCATATGTTCCAGGATTGCCCCGGCCAGACGAGACGCTGCATTAGAAAATACATACTGATTGAACAGCCACATCACATCGGAAAAGCGCTCAGATACCATCTCCATCGTGTAATCTTTCACTGCAGTGTTTGTATCATTCAGTTTCTTGTAAATTTCTTTCGGAATCGTATACAGTACCGTGTCCGATTCCATCATCATATCCAGCGAAATATCCATTCCCTTTATCATACAGGACGCACTCAGGATACTGACATCTCCCTCCACCAGACGATACAATGTAATCTCTCCACCGCTCGGTGACGTAATATAGACACGGACCTGCCCTTCCTTTACAATCTGTACACCTGCGCAATCCCCGCCATCGATGTGAAGCAGGACTCCTTTTTCATATTCTTCCAGTGCTGTATGGGTGAGCAGCATCTGTTTTTCCGTTTCTGTCAGGTCTTTCCAGAATGGCAGCACCTGACCGATCCATTCGTTCATAATTCCTCCGTTCATTTACTGCAGATAAGACACTGCAATATTGCGCACCTTCTGTGTCACATAACTGCTGCCGCCTTTTGTCTTTACATCTTCCACCATGCCGACCACTGCGATCTGGTTTGGCATATCTTCTGTTGTCTCACAGATAAACCAGCCTCGCTCCACTCCTGTCGTATCATCCTGGCTTTCCTTAATCTCTGCAGTTCCTGTTTTTCCAAGCATCGTCACTCCATCGATCTTCGCACTGGCTCCTGTTCCACTCGGATTTTCAATTACCGAGAGCAGACTCTGTTTCACAGTCTGTGCTGTCTGTGCACTGACTGCCTGCTCTTTCCAGATTTTTGCAGCAGCGTTTTCTTCATATTTCAAAACTGGCTGAATCATGTTTCCATCATTAACAAACATGGAATACATAGACAGCAGATGGAGCGGATTAACCAGCACCTGTCCCTGCCCGTATCCGGTATCGGCAAGCTGAATTTCCGAATCAATCTTTCCGTCATCATCAAACGTAGATGCCTGCATGGTAAGATCAAATGGAAGTTCTTCTTCAAATCCAAAGGATTTTAATTTTTCTTCCATCGTATCCGCCCCTATTTTCAATGCTTCCCGTGCAAAATAGATATTGTCCGAATATGTCATGGCATTGACCAGATTGACCGTTTCACCGTAATCTGTCAGCGTAGTTACATGATAATCTCCCCAGCTTGCATCTTTCTGCCAAGAAAGCCCTACATATCCTAGATTCTCATCCGGATTGATAATTCCTGCATCCACTCCGACCGCTGCTGTGATTCCCTTAAATGTAGATCCCGGAACCCAGGTGTTGACAAACCGGTTCATCAATGGATTGGATGCATCTTCATTCAGCGCATTCCATCTTGCATCTGACATCCCCAGCACAAATTCATTTGGATCATATCCCGGTGTGCTCACCAATGCCAGCACCTCTCCGGTTTTAGGATTCATGGCTGCCGCCGTTCCCGGATCCTGTGCAAACTGATCATATGCCGTCTTCTGCACCTCGGCATCAATGGTCACACGCACGTCTTTTCCATTCTGTGCCGGCTGATATGCCAGCGTCTCGATCGTATTTCCCGTTTCGTCTGCAATAATGATCCGTGTGCCGTCCACCGGACGAAGCTCTTCCTCATAAGCCTGCTCCAGGCCTGATCTTCCAATCACACTGTTTGCGTGATATCCTTTATTTTCCAGTTTTTCCAGATCTTCCGCTGTCACCGCCTGCACATAACCAGTCAGATGCCCTGCCGCAGCGCCAAGCGGATACACGCGATCCTGGGAATCATTTAACATCACTCCGGGAATCGTCAGAAGCTGTGCTTCTTTCTCTTCATTTCCCTTTGCAATCTTCTTGATCGGCACAAAAGAATCATCCTGTACATAGGATGCCCCCAGTGCGTTTTGGATTGCTTCTTCCGATACATCCAATAGCTCTGCCAGCTTCTTTATAGATTCGGCCCTGGCAGTATCATCTCCCATTTTCCCCGGCACCAGACCAACTTCCAGAACCGTTCCATTTCCTGCCAGAATCACACCATTTCTGTCATAAATGGTTCCTCGCTGGGCACTTTCTGTCTGAATCTGTACTTTATACGAATCCTGAAGATTCGGAAAGATCACTGTGGAATCCCAGTCGATCTTATACTCTCCGTCCTCTTTTTGCAGTGTCACCGCATTGTCAAAAGAAATCTCATCCGCACTGGTTTCCATCGTTTCTGAATATTTCACAGTCACCGGGTTCCCTTTGAGTTTCTCCTTTTCAGGGATCGAGATTTTGATATCTTTTGCCTCGATTCCTTCGTAAATATTCTGATTCCGTTCTGTAAATTTCTTTTTTGATATTTTTTCTTTCGAGGATTCGCTAAGCATATCATACATCTTGTCATATTGCTTCTTTTCTACAAGTGCAAAATAATTTTTCACCGTTTCCTGTGGTGTTGTTGTATTTATCAACAATTTCCACGCGAAAACTCCGCCTCCAGCGAGAATTACGACCACACCAGCTGCAATACCACCGATCAAAAGCCCCTTTTTATTTTTTCTTTTTCTCATACTGCCCTCCGAACATCAATCCTGAATCACAAGTAACAAAAAACCTTGCATGTGGTTTGCCCCAATCATACCACATCCAAGGCTTTTTGACACTAGAAAGTTCATTTCTCTTATTCAAAGGTCGGGCGTATCGTTACTGTCGAAAAAACACTTTTACCATATCTGTTTCCTCTTATTTCTGTCCGTAGTAGGCATTCGCACCATGTTTTCTGTAATAATGCTTATCCTGTAATTCCTGTGGAGCCGGCTTCACATCCGGATTGATGATCTCACAGCGTGCCGCCATCTTTGCAACCTCTTCTGCCACTACCGCATTATGAACTGCTTCGTGCGCATCCTTGCCCCATGTAAATACGCCGTGATTCTTGCAGAGAACTGCCGGAACTGCCAGATAATCCTTGGCTTTTCTCTCAAATTCATCTGCGATCAGAACACCTGTATTCTTCTCATATGCTTCTTCGATTTCTTCCTTTGTCAAATTCCGCACACATGGAATCTCTCCGTAAATATAGTCAGCGTGCGTTGTTCCATAACATGGAATATCTCTTCCTGCCTGTGCCCAGCTGGTTGCCCATGTGGAATGTGTATGGACCACTCCGCCGATCTTCGGAAACCGATTGTAAAGAACCACATGTGTCGGCGTATCCGAAGACGGATTGTATCTTCCCTCCACTTTATTTCCATTCAGATCTACCACAACCATATCATCCGGAGTCAGTTTGTCATATTCTACACCGCTTGGCTTGATCACAAACAATCCGCTCTCACGGTCGATCCCGCTGACATTTCCCCAGGTAAAAGTGACAAGTCCATATTTCGGAAGCAGCATATTCGCCTCATACACTTCTTTTTTTAACTGTTCCAGCATTTTTCATTTCCTCCCCATCTACTTTTCAAACGTATACATCTTTTTCCACAACCGCTCTTTCACCGCATCGGAGGCGAACGCCACCTCAATGGCATTTTTTGTCATCTGAACTTCCTGTTCTCTCGTCACTGCATACCGCTCTCTGATAAATGCAAACTCCTTCTCTAAAGTCGTCTGGCTCACCGTCCGGTTATCTGTATTGACTGTCACCAGAAGATTTGCATTTAAAAATTCCTGGATGGGATACTCTGCCGGATCTTTGACTGCTTTGGTCTGCATATTGCTCAGCGGACACATTTCAATCCCGATCTGTCTGTCCCGGCAAAATGCGATCGCCTCTTTTTGTCCGCGAAGTGCGATCCCATGTCCGATCCTGGATGCCCCACACTGCACTGCATCCAAAATATTCTGTACGCTGCCGCATTCTCCTGCATGGATCGTAAATGGCATCTCCAGCCTTCTGACTTCTCCGAACAATTCCATAAACAACGACATTGGAAACGCCGCTTCGTTTCCCGCCAGATCTGCTGCGCACACTCCGTTTCCGAGGAACTCTCTTGCCGCTTTTAACATCCTTCGATTGGCACCTTCACTCTCATGGCGCATGGCACACACGATCACTCCATAATCAATGCCAAATTCTGTTTTTCCCTGCTCCATTCCTTTCAGAACTGCTTCCAGTATCCGCTCTGTAGAAAGGCCTTCTTGTGTGGAAAGCAGCGGGGCAAATCTTGCTTCAATATAACTGACATGATCTAGCGCTGCGTTTTTCATAAAATCATACCCGGCTCGCTCCAGCCCTTTTTCTGTCTGCAGACATTCCAGCGGAATTTCAAATTTTTCCAGATATTCCGCCAAGCTCTGGCATTCCATATCTGCCTGCAGCTCTTCTGGTTTTACACTTCTTCCCAGAGGCTCTTCAATACATCCCTGACTCAATGAGCCATCCAGGTGGCAATGAAGATCCAGTCTTGGAAGTCTGTTTTGTTCTGTCATATGTTTACTCCTCTTTTCCTAAACTTGCCGGTCCAAATCCCAATGGCAGGATCTCTTCCAGAGTTTTTGCAAAACATCCACCGTTTCCGTCCTCCAGAACGATCTGAAACTTTTTGGGGTCACAAAATTCCATCATCACCTGACGGCATACTCCACACGGCGCACAAAGTTCTCCTTTTTTACTCCCTTTTGGGCCTCCGACGATCGCAATCGCCCGAAATTCTTTCACGCCCTCTGACACTGCCTGAAAAAATGCAGTTCTTTCTGCACAGTTTGTAGCACTGTATGCCGCATTTTCGATATTACATCCCAGATAAACCGTTCCGTTTTCTGCCAGAAGGGCAGCGCCTACCTGAAATCCGGAGTAAGGAGCATATGATCTTTCTTTTCCCTCATATGCCAGACGGATCAATTCCTCTTTTGCTTTTCCATCCAGATCTGTTCCAAATTTAAATTCTTTTTTCATTGCGCACTCTCCTTGCACTGCTGCACATCCTACGCCAGAATTTCTCCGATCAGACGAATCGATTCTGTGACAAGACGCTTAAAGTCCTCTGCCACTCTGTCTGCAGTCTCCTGTACTTCTTTGTGATCCAGCTTCTGCGTGGACATTCCCGCTGCCAGATTCGTGATACAGGAAATTCCACACACCTTCATTCCCATGTGTCTTGCCGCCATGGCCTCACATGCTGTGCTCATTCCTGCCGCATCTCCTCCCAGTGTTCTGCACATTCTGATCTCTGCCGGTGTCTCATAGCTTGGACCTGTAAACTGCATGTAAACACCTTCCTTAAGAGCAACACCTGTGTTTGCCCCGGCTTTGCGGATCACATCCTGCAATTCTTTGTTATACACTTCGCTCATATCCGGAAAACGAACTCCCAATTCTTCGATATTCGGTCCGATCAGAGGGCTCGGAACTGCTGTTGTGATCTGATCTGTGATCAGCATCAGATCTCCCGGATGAAAGTCAAAATTCACACCGCCTGCTGCGTTGGTCAGCATCACAATCTTTGCTCCCAGCATTCCCATCAGACGTACCGGAAGCACCACATCCTGCATCGGGTATCCCTCGTAAAAATGCACTCTTCCCTGCATTGCCACAACCGACACACCTTCTACATAACCAAATAAAAATCTTCCCTTATGCCCGGCCACAGTAGAAACCGGAAATCCTTCAATCTCCGTGTATTCCATTGTCTCTTCTACCTGCATGGTCTCTGCATAATCCCCCAGACCGGATCCTAAGATCAATGCCACTTGCGGCTGAAATTTAATTTTACTTTTTACTGCATCTGCGCATTTTACTAATTTTTCATAAATCGGATTCATCTTTTCGTCCCCTTTCTATCAATGGCTCAATTAATTTGGATACCAGTGCATGAAGCCGCTCATACTGCCCTTCATCAATATAAAAGGTCTTTCCGCTGCGGCTGATCAGCCCCTGCTCTTCAAACTTTTTTACCGCACGGTTCACGGTCTTTACACTTAAGCCCGAATATTCTGCCAGTTCCTGTCTTGTATTTGTAAATGTTAATTTTCCGTTTTTTGCATATTTTTTATAGCGGTGTTCAAAAAGAACCGCCAAACGATCTGTTCCCGGAACAAACATATAGGTCCGGCTGGTCACGCCCTGTTCATACAGATACTGTCCCATGATCTTGGCTTCCTGCTTCAGTGCACGGATATCCGTCCGAAGCCATCTGGCATATACATCCGCCGGAATCCGGATCGAAGTACACGGTGTAATCGTCTGCAGTGTTGCCTGATAGGTATCCAGATCCATGATCAATTCCATTCCCCCCATGGCATTGATCCCGTCAAACTGCATGAAATCATAAGCAATCCCATAGACTCTGTAATCTGTAATTTTAAACATTCCTCTTGCAATGATATGCACTGTATCCACAGGCTGATTTTCCCGGATAAACACAACATTTTTGTCCAGTTCCACTACACGGAATGACTCTAACAGCCAGTCCGGAGCATCCTGAAAAAACTGCTCAATAGCTTCCCTTCTGTCCTTTTTCAACTCCCGCATAAAAGGGAGCACCTCATATAGGCGTTCTGTTCCCATACATACCCTTCCTTTGTCTCTGGTAAATAGTCTCCTTACTATTATAAAACAAATCGCCAAAAAAAACAGAGGTTCTTCTATTTTCGAGAAAAAATTTCCGGCTGACATTTCAAATCTGCCAGCCGGATGCATGTACGCCATTCTTATTTGATAAGCTCTACTTTTACAACTTCTGTCGGAACACCTGTAGCGTCCTCTGCTGTCTGGTCATTTCCAACTTTAATTGTACCGTCTTTTAACTGTGCATACAGTTCATCATATTTTTCCTGTGTGAATACTTTGAATTTAGAAGTTTCCATTGGAAGTTTTACACCATCCTGAGAAGCATCCAGAGTCACTGTTTTTCCTCCCTGGAAGCTGTCATTGTAGTAGTCTTCCAGTGCACCGTAAATAGAATCTCCAAGATTCTTCATTGCGGAAGTGATGACTGTCTCAGACTCTACAGACTGGTCAACGTCTACACCGATCATCACTTTGTCTGCCGTCTCTGCTGCTTTCATAACAGAGTTTCCAACTCCACCGCCACATGCAAAGATACACTCTGTTCCTTCATTGTACCATGCTGCTGCCTTTGCGTTGTTTTCCGGAGATGCATCAAAATTTCCTACATAAGTATATTTCATTTTGATATCCCCTGCTTTGAGTCCCATATCTTTTGCTGCTGCATCTGCTCCCTGAATAAATCCATATCCGTAGCGGATAACTGCAGGTACCGCGATACCACCCATAAATCCAAGGTTCTTGTACCCTTCAGTCACCGCTGCATATCCAGCCAGATATCCAGCCTGCTCTTCTGCATACATGATAGACATTACATTATCTTCAATCTGTACATTTCCGTCTTTATCCTTCGGCTCTGCATCTACAAGAATAAAGCTTACATCCGGATACTTTGTCTGTGCCTCCATGATCGGATACTCAAACAAGAATCCCGGTGTTGCGATAACTTTGGCTCCGCCTTTTACAGCCAGATCGATCGCATTTAAACAAGCCTCATCAGACTTCTCTGTCGGTTTGTAATATTTGTGTGTCAGGTTATTGTCTTTTGCGTATTTCTCCAGACCTTCCCATGTTCCCTGGTTGAACGATTTGTCATCGATCGTTCCAACGTCTGTGATCAGCGCCAGTTCATAACCGCCTTTTCCACCTTTATCTCCATCTTTGGAATCTGACCCTTCACTTCCCGGTTTCTGTACACATCCTGTCATTCCAACAACAAGTGTTGCTGCCATAAGCAGACTTAAGATTTTCTTTTTCATTTCTTCTCCTCCTTAATATCCACTGGTCTGTTCGCCCTGAATCAGTTTAATTGCAGAGCTGGTACCAATTCTATCACATCCTGCTTCCAGGAATGCTTCCATATCAGCCACTGTCTTGACTCCGCCCGCTGCTTTCATTTTTACGTCCTGTCCGATATTCTCTCTAAATAAACGGATGTCTTCCAGTGTTGCTCCGGCTGTTCCAAATCCGGTAGAAGTCTTGATATAATCTGCTCCTGCCTCAGTCACAGCCTTGCACATTGCAATCTTTTCTTCCTCTGTCAGATAGCAGGTCTCAATGATCACTTTTAAGATCTTATCGCCTGTAATCTTCTTGAGTGCCGCAATTTCTGCCTGTACCGCATCGTAATTTCCATTTTTCACATCGGAAATATTCACTACCATATCTACTTCAGATGCACCGTCTTCCAGAGCCTTTTTCGTCTCCGCCGCTTTCGCCTCTGTCACACTGTATCCCAATGGAAAACCTACCACTGTACAGATGTTGATCTTTTCTCCGTACGTATCATGTACCCGCTTGATATAACACGGAGGAATACACACCGATGCCGTCTGATATTCGATGGCTTCCTCACACAATTTCTGAATGTCTTCCCAAGTAGCAAATGCCTTCAGCTGTGTGTGATCCACATGGCTTAAAATTTCTTTCTGATCCATTTTATCCGCCGCCTTTCTTAAAAATATTCTACCTGTTCTTTGGAAACCCGCGCATAAATCAGTTTTTCTTCTTCTGCCCGTGTTTCTTTCTGCGTCACTGCTGACAGATAACGCTTGGCTGCCGCCTCAAACAACTCCTCTTTTGACGCATACATGGTTGCAAGGGACTCCCCTTTTTCCACATAATCCCCTACTTTTTTGTGAATAATGATACCAGCAGAAAAATCAATCTCACTGTCTTTTGTTTCTCTTCCAGCACCCAGCATCGCAGATGCAATTCCACAACTCTCGGTATCCATAAAGGTAATGTATCCGGATTCTTCTGCGCAGACTTCGTAAGAATATGGAGCCTTTGCAAATTTATCGGTATCCCAGATCACCGCATCGTCTCCACCCTGTGCTCTGACCATAGCCGCCAGATGCTCCAGTGCTCTGCCATTTTCAATCACTTCTTTTACCATCTCTCTGCATACTTCCAGAGTTCCTTGCCCCGCCAAGTATAACATATTCGATGCCAAATGCATACATACTTCTGTCAAATCTTTTGGTCCGTTTCCTTTGAGTGTCTCCACTGCCTCGATCACTTCCAGGCTGTTTCCGATATTATGTCCCAGCGGAATGTCCATATTGGTAATCAGGGCAACCGTACGTTTTCCTGCATTTTCCCCAATGGAGACCATCTCTTTTGCAAGTGCCACGGAATCTTCCAGTGTCTTCATAAAAGCTCCGCTTCCAGTCTTGACATCCAACAGGATACAGTCGTTTCCGGCTGCCAGCTTTTTACTCATAATGGAAACTGCGATCAGTGGAATACTGTCCACAGTCGCTGTCACATCCCGAAGTGCATACAGTTTTTTATCTGCCGGAGCCAGATTGCCGGACTGTCCGATCACACTGACTCCCGTCTTATTTACTACCTCAAAAAATTCTTCTCTTGTCAGAGTCGTCCGAAGTCCGGGAATCGATTCCAGTTTATCTACAGTTCCTCCGGTATGTCCCAGACCCCGACCGGACATTTTTGCCACTTTTGCACCACATGCCGCTACAATCGGTGCAATGATCAGTGTAGTCTTGTCTCCGACTCCACCGGTAGAATGTTTATCCACCTTAGTTCCTTCAATCCCGGAAAGATCTACCATATCCCCGGAATGAGCCACTGCCAGTGTCATGGCAAGTGTCTCTTCCTCTGTCATTCCCTGAAAATACACTGTCATCAAAAATGCAGACATCTGATAATCAGGAATATTTCCCGCTACGTATTCTTCTATCAGATACTGAATCTCTTCGTGGTTTAAAGCTTCTCCGTTTCTTTTTTTCATGATCAGGTCATACATTCTCATTGTCTTATCCCTGCCTTTCCTCGACTATCTGCTTCCCTTGTCATATGGGATTCCCTCTGCTTTCGGAGCCTGTGAATTCTTGGAGAAGAATGCCAGAACAACCAGTGTTGCAATATAAGGAATCATCTTGTATACCTCATTCGGTATGGGCAGTGTTTTCAGGAATGGAATCGTAGAGTATGCACTGGAGAGTGTTTTCATGATTCCAAAGAAGAATGCTGCCATTAAAATCTTGTTGCTTCGCCACTGTCCGAAGATCAGAACCGCGATTGCCAAAAATCCGTATCCGGCTACACTTGCATTGAAGTTTGTAGAAGTCGGAACAACAAAGATCAGTCCTCCGATTCCTCCGAGTACACCGGAAATAATCACTCCGGCATAACGAATTTTGTAGACGTTGACTCCCACAGAATCTGCTGCTCCCGGATGTTCTCCACAGGCGCGCAGTCGGAGTCCGAATCTTGTGTTTTTGATCACAAATGCGGCTATCGCAAAAATCAGGATTCCAATATAAGTAGAAATATAGCAATTCTGGAAAAACAAATCTCCGATTACCGGAATATCTCCCAATACCGGCACTTTATTGATATGGAATGTGTCCGTAAACTGGATCTGCTGCATTCCCTGGATCATACGTGCTGTAAAAATCGCAAAAGCCGGTGCAAAGAGGTTCAGCGCCGTACCACTGATGGTCTGATCTGCTTTCATATTGATCGAAGCAAATGCATGCAAAAGACTGAACAGTCCTCCGGTCAGTCCCGCTACCAGCATGGCGAGCAGGAACAATCCCTGACCACTTAATGTCCCCTGGAAAATATTGATAAAGAAGATCCCCGCAAAGGCTCCCATAACCATGATACCTTCCAGTGCGATATTGATCACACCGCTTCGTTCCGAATACATTGCTCCGATTGCAACGATCAAAAGCGGAATGGCAAAATACATCGTCTGCTGTACAACGAAATATGCTACATTCATGACTGTCCCTCCTTCCCTGCACGATCTGTTCCTGATTTTTTCTCTGCCTTTTTCGCTTTTCTCATCTGAAATTTATAAATCGTATTTTTAAATAACAGGGAAAGCGCTCCGCAGTAAATAATCGCTGCAATAATAATATCAATCACTTCCGGTGCGAAATCAAACAGCTGCATATTGTTTCCGCCTACTGTGATGTATCCAATGAAAAGTCCTGCAAATAAAATTCCGATCGGATTGGAAAGTCCGAGCAGTGCAACGGAAATTCCGGAGAATCCTTCCGGTGCGATCACGTCCAGTACCTGCATATATTTTCCGGAGTTTGCCAGATATAACAGTGCTCCGCCGAGTCCGGAGAGCGCACCTGCGATCACCATGGAAAGTACGATATTGCGCTTTTCATTGATACCTGCATACCGGCTGGCATCCGGATTCATTCCGCAGGCTTTCAGTTCGTATCCGAAAATCGTCTTATTCAACAGAATGTAAATTAAGATCACGCATCCAATGGCGATCAAAATTCCGACATTGATGCTTGCTCCCGGGAACAGTTTATCCAGTCCGCCTTTCGGAAGATTTGCTCCCTCTGCTACTGCCATGGACTGATTCTTTACCTGATCATATACGGTATTCTGAATCAGCATATTGGTCAGATACATTCCGATATAGTTCATCATAATGGATGAAATTACTTCATTTACATTGAAAAATGCTTTTAAAAGTCCAGGAACCATGCCCCAGAGCGCTCCTGCCAGAATCGCTGCCAGAAGTGCCGCCAGACAATGAACTCCCGGCGGGAGAAATGTGAATTTGACTCCCACATATACCGCTGCAAACGCACCGGCTGTAAACTGTCCGGACGCTCCGATATTAAACAATCCGGTCTTAAATGCAAATCCTACGGAAAGTCCTGTCATGATCAGCGGTGTCGCCATATACAGCACCTGTCCGAATCCCTGCATTCCATCCGTAAACCCACCCTGAATGATCATCATAAATCCGCCGAATGCCTGGCTTGGATTACTGATCAGAAGAATGATCAGACCAAACAACAGACCGCAGACGATCGCAAGAATGGAGGAACTGAAATTGACAAAGCCTTCTCCTTTAAACAAATTCTTAATCTTCATTCTTCACACTCCTTTTCGCTCCTGCCATGTAAAGTCCGAGTTCTTCTGTCGTAATCTTCTTCGGATCCAGATCTGCAACAATCTCACCCTCGTACATGACGATGATCCTGTCACTGACATTCATCACCTCATCCAGTTCCAGTGAAACGAGAAGAACTGCCTTGCCTGCGTCCCGCTGCTCAATGAGCTGTTTGTGGATGTACTCGATCGCACCTACGTCCAGACCTCGTACCGGCTGTACTGCAATGACAATTTCCGGATTACGGTCCAGCTCTCTGGCAATAATCGCTTTCTGCTGATTTCCTCCCGACATGCCTCTGGCAATACTCTTCTCCCCCTGACTGGAACGGATATCAAATTTCTCGATCAGCATTTTCGCATACTGACGAATCGCATCAAATTTTAAAAAGCCGTGATTCTGGAATCTCCTGGTATAGTAAGACTGCAGAACCAGGTTTTCCTGAAGTGTGTAATCTAAAACCAGTCCGTCTTTGTGACGATCTTCCGGAATATGCGCCACTCCGTCCAGACATTTCTGACGAATACTCTCTTTGGTGATATCCTTTCCATTTAAGATCACCTGTCCATGCTCGATCGGTATCAGACCTGTGATTCCATATACCAGCTCAGACTGTCCGTTTCCGTCAATACCTGCCACGCAGAGAATCTCGCCTTTTCTTACCTGGAAAGATACATTGTCAACCGCAGCTTTTCCATGATGTCTGGATTTTACAGTCAGATTCTTCACTTCCAGAACCGGTTCTCCCGGTGTCATCTCCGGTTTGTCTACGATAAAGTTGACCTTGCGTCCCACCATCATCTCAGACATCTGCTCTTTGGATGTCTCTGCCACCTCGACAGTTCCGATATATTTTCCTTTTCTCAGAACACTGCATCGATTTGCAACTTCTTTGATCTCATTGAGCTTATGTGTGATAAAGATAATAGATTTTCCTTCTGCGATCAGCTGCTTCATCACCTTCATCAGTTCACTGATTTCCTGTGGTGTCAGAACTGCTGTCGGCTCGTCAAAGATCAGGATATCATTGTCGCAGTAGAGCATCTTTAAGATCTCCACTCTCTGCTGCATTCCAACTGTGATATCCGAAATATACGCATCCGGATCGATCTTGAATTTGTACTTCTCACTGAGCTCCATTACTTTTTTACGGGCTGCATCCATTTTCAGCACACCCATCTTTGTTGTCTCACGTCCCAGAACAATACTTTCCAGAACTGTGAAGTTGTGTACCAGCTTGAAGTGCTGGTGTACCATTCCGATTCCAAGATCATTGGCGTCATTCGGGTTGTTGATGTTCACTATTTTCCCATTGATGCGGATCTCTCCTTCCTCCGGCTGGTACAGACCGAAGAGAACGCTCATCAGTGTTGACTTTCCTGCTCCATTTTCACCGAGCAGCGCGTGGATCTCGCCTTTTTTTACCTGGAGGGTGATATCATCGTTTGCTTTGAAATTTCCAAACTGTTTGGTGATGTGGTTCATTTCAATTACATATTCCACATTCGCTTCCTCCCTTTCTCTTTTATTTCTTTAAAATGTATTCTTTCATACTTGTTCCGTCCGTATTATTTTCCACATTGAAAATATCAAGGATCGTTGCTGCAATATCTGCAAAACTTTCTCTTGTTCCGAGATTCACATCTTCCCGGATACTCTTGCCGTAAACAAGAAACGGTGTGTGCTCCCGTGTGTGATCCGTTCCCGGAAATCCCGGATCGCATCCGTGATCGGCAGTGATCATCAGAATATCGTCATCTCTCATCCGTTCCATAAAGGTTCCCAGCTGACGGTCAAATGTTGTCGCCGCCTCTGCATAGCCTTTCCTATTGTTCCTGTGTCCGTACACCATGTCAAAATCCACCAGATTCACAAAACAGATTCCGTTAAAATCTACATCCTGTGTCTCGATGGTTTTTTCCATTCCGTCCACATTATTCTGGATACGCTGTGTATGCTGGATTCCTTGTCCTGCAAAAATATCATAGATTTTTCCTACACCATACGTATCATATCCGGCTTTTACAAGTGCATCCAGCATCGTGTCTTTTGGCGGCAGTAAGGAAAAATCATGCCGGTTCGCAGTTCTGGTAAAATTCGGTGCTGTCCCGATAAACGGTCTTGCAATGACACGTCCAACCCCATGCTCTCCCACAAGGATCCTTCTTGCGATCTCACAGTCCCGATACAGTTCTTCGATCGGAACCACATCTTCATGTGCTGCAATCTGAAATACACTGTCCGCAGAAGTATATACAATCAGCGCTCCTGTCTCTACATGCTCCTGCCCGTAATCCCGGATCACGTCTGTTCCGGAGTACGGCTTGTTGCACAGAACCTTCCTTCCCGTCTCACGCTCAAACGCATCCAGCACTTCCTTCGGAAATCCATCCGGATACGTCGGAAGCGGTTTTGGAGAGATCACTCCGGCAATCTCCCAGTGCCCGATCGTCGTATCTTTCCCTCTGGACTGCTCCTTCATACGTGCATATGAACCGATAGGGTGCTCTTCTTTCTCCATCCAGTCCACACCATCGATGTTGAAAAGCCCGATCCTTTTCATGTTCGGGGTATCATACTCCTTCACTTTGGTGATCGTCTTCAATGTGTTTGCTCCGACATCTCCAAAATCAGCTGCATCTGTCATCTCTCCGATTCCATAACTGTCCAGAACAATCAGAAAAACTCGTTTCTTTTCCATTTTTAATCCGCCTTTCAAATTTGCCAATTCCGTCTTTTCTATAGTTCACATTTTAGACACTTTTTATAATCAAGAAAAGGACTGGAGTCCTTTTTTCGCATTACACTTTTATTTTCCCTCAATTTTTCTTTATATTTCAATTTTTTATCGTTTAATTCGCACAAAAACAGCCCGGCAGATCAAATTTAAATCAAATCCGCCAGGCAGCTTCTTTCTTTATACATTTTATATTGTTTTATGCCTCGTCAATTGCTTTTCCAATATCATGACGCATATATTTGTTTTCAAACTGCACCCACTCTGTTGCAGCATAGGCATTGGCTCTCGCTTCTTTGAGATCTTTTCCCTTTGCTGTCACACCGAGCACACGCCCGCCGTTTGTCACAATCTGTCCGTCCTGAAGCTTTGTGCCGGCATGGAAACAGTAATACCCTTCATGCTTGTTAAATTCTTCCAACCCCTGAATCGGGAAACCTTTTTCATAACTTACCGGATATCCTTCGGATGCCAGTACCACGCATACTGCTGCATTGTCTTCAAACTGCAGATCTACCTGATCCAGTGTTCCGTCAATACATGCTTCCACAACTTCAATCAAATCATTCTTCATACGCGGCAGTACAACCTGCGCTTCCGGATCCCCGAAGCGTGCATTGTATTCCAGTACCTTCGGTCCCTCTTCTGTCAGCATCAGTCCAAAAAAGATCACGCCTTTAAACTCTCTACCCTCTGCTGCCATAGCATCCACCGTTGCCTGATAAATGTGTTCGCTACAAAATTCTTCCACTTCTTTTGTGTAGAACGGGCTTGGTGAAAATGTTCCCATTCCACCTGTGTTCAGGCCTGTATCTCCATCTCCCGCACGCTTGTGATCCTGTGCAGAAGTCATGGTCTTAATGGTCTTTCCGTCTACGAAAGAAAGAACAGAAACCTCCCGGCCTGTCATAAATTCTTCGATGACCATCTCATTTCCGGCTGTTCCGAACTTCTTATCCAGCATGATCGTACGCACGCCTTCTTTTGCCTCTTCAAAATTCTGACAGATTAAAACACCTTTTCCAAGTGCCAGTCCGTCTGCTTTGAGCACGATTGGGAATTTTGCAGTCTCCAGATATGCGATTGCTGCATCCGGATCTGTAAAATTCTCATATGCGGCTGTCGGAATATGATATTTCTTCATCAGGTCCTTTGAAAACGCTTTGGATCCCTCCAGGATCGCTGCATTCTTTCTTGGTCCGAATGTGCGGATACCGGCTGCTTCCATCTCATCCACAAGACCTCCCACCAGAGGATCATCCATTCCCACAATACAAAGATCGATCGATTTTTCTTTTGCAAATGCGACCAGTTTTTCAAATTCCATGGCGCCGATCGGCACACACTCTGCGAATTCTTCAATCCCTGCATTTCCCGGTGCACAGTACATCTTTTCTACTTTGCTGCTCTTTGCGGCGCTGGCTGCGATCGCATGTTCTCTTCCGCCGCTTCCGACTATTAAAACTTTCATGGCAGTCTCCTCTTCTACTGTGTGATCACAGTTCTTCCGTCTTTTACCGTTACTTTTCCATTGGCGATCAGATCGATCGCTTCCGGCAGAATCTTCCATTCTGCCTGCTCCATCACCCGGCGCTGCAAAATCTCAGGAGTATCATCCGGCTGTGTTTCTACTGCTTTCTGTAACAGGATCGGACCGGTATCCGTCCCCTCATCCACAAAATGAACCGTTGCACCGACTACCTTTACACCGCGCTCTAGAGCTGCCTCATGTACCTTCAGTCCGTAAAATCCTTTTCCACAGAAGGAAGGGATCAAAGACGGATGAATATTGATCATACGGTTGCGGTATTTTGCAATCATCTCCGGCGGGATCACCACCAGGAATCCTGCAAGCACGATCAGATCAGGCGCATATGCATCGACTGCTTCCAGAAGCTTCTCATTAAAGATTTCTCTGGATTCAAACTCCTTCGGCGAGATACAACACGCCGAAATCCCGTGTTCTTTTGCACGTTCCAGCGCATATGCATTGGCGTTATTACTGATCACACCGACAATTTCCGCATTAGTGATCGTACCGTCTGCCACACGATCTATGATCGCCTGAAGGTTGGTTCCGCCTCCGGAAACCATCACGACTACTCTTAGCATAAAGTAACTCCTTTTTCTCCGGCTTCGATCTTACCTACTACATATGGAGTATCTCCGGCCGCTTTGATTGCTTCCATTGTCTTCTCCACATCTGCGGCGTCTACTGCCAGAACCATACCAAGTCCCATGTTGAATGTGTTGTACATCATCTGTTCTTCGATATCCCCTTCTTTTGCCAGCATATCAAAAATCGGAAGCACCGGATAACTGTCCTTTTCGATCACTGCATGCGTTCCTTCTTTGAGCATACGTGGAATATTCTCATAGAATCCGCCGCCTGTAATATGGCTGCAGGCTTTGACTGTCACACCCGCTGCTTTGATGCTCTTGAGTGCTTTGACATAAATTCTGGTAGGTGCTAAAAGTGCTTCGCCCAATGTACATCCAAGACTCTCATGATATGTCTCCAGATTTTCTTTTGTCATCTCAAACACTTTTCTCACCAGAGAGAATCCGTTGCTGTGCACACCGGAAGACGCCATCCCGATCAGTACATCTCCTGCTTTTAAGTCTTCTCCTGTGATCATCTCTTTTTTATCACAGACACCTACTGCAAATCCGGCCAGATCATAATCTTCCTCCGGCATCAGTCCCGGATGCTCTGCTGTCTCACCACCGATCAGCGCTGCTTCTGACTGCAAACATCCTTCTGCAACACCGCTTACGATCGATGCGATCTTTTCCGGGTAATTCTTTCCACATGCGATGTAATCCAGGAAAAATAATGGTTCTCCTCCTGCACATGCAATATCATTGACACACATCGCAACTGCATCGATTCCGATCGTATCATGCTTGTCCATGATCATTGCCAGTTTGACTTTTGTACCGCATCCGTCTGTTCCGGAAAGCAGTACCGGCTCTTCCATCTCTTTGATCTTTGCAAGAGAAAACGCACCGGAAAATCCACCCAGTCCACCGAGTACTTCCGGACGCATTGTTTTCTTTACGTGTTCTTTCATAAGTTCCACTGATTTGTAACCAGCCTCAATATCCACACCTGCATTCTTATAATCCATAACTATTCTCCATTTCTTACATCGTCTGTGCTCTATTTTTCCAGATACGCCTGATATCCGATCTCGTCCAGCTTTTCTGCTTTTTTCTGAACTGTCTCTTTCATCTCTTCTGAATATGCTTTGAGTTTTTTCAAAACTTCCTCATCTGAGGTCGCAAGAATCTTTGCTGCCAGAATTGCCGCATTCATACCTCCGTCAATCGCAACAGTGGCAACCGGAATTCCCGGCGGCATCTGAACGATCGAATAGAGTGCATCCATTCCATCCAGATTCTTTCCGGACATCGGAACTCCTACTACTGGCATCGGGAAAAGTGCCGCACACATTCCCGGAAGATGTGCTGCCATTCCTGCTCCTGCGATGATCACTTTGATCCCCTTTCCTTCGGCCGCCTTTGCCCAGTCAAAAAACACATCAGGCATACGGTGTGCGGAAATGATCGTCATCTCGTAATCAATTCCCAGTTTTTCCAGCATGTCCGCAGCTTTGCTCATCACCTTAAGGTCTGAATCACTGCCCATTACAATTCCTACTTTTGGCATATCTTGTCCACCTTTCTTAACTTTTGTGTATTCCCTGTCTATTTCTCAAAAGATCCGTCCGGCATCTTTTTGCCCTCAGTCACGAATCTTCCGTCCTCCAATAGTATAATATTTTTTCCTTCTTTTGTTAATACACTTATTTCTTCTAACTCTTCATAAGGTGTGGTTATATCTAAACCGTATTGATTCATAAGCTGAACTGATTTTTCATCAAATATGCGCAGACATTCCTTTTGTTCCTCCATGTAGGAAACTGCATCAGGACCGGCTTGTCCGCACAACGCTTCTTCCGCCCGATCTAGTCGTATTCTTCCTGTCACTCTGGCTGTCCACTCCTTCTCACGCTCATATCCGTACTTCATCACATCCAGTTTTCGCTCGATATATTTCTTATCCAGAAACAGCGCCTCATCACATTTATGATCTGCTTCATACTGCGGATTTACATTCCCATGCAGTTCGTCTCTTGCAATCACACCGGATGCCGGAATGCAGATGACAGGTTCGATTCCCTGTTTTTCCAAATCTGCCAGCACAGCCAAAACAAGCCGCTCAAATCCCGGACGATAAAAGATCTGTACCACTGACTTTTCAGCCTGGCAATCCTCTTTGCGATATCTTCTTGTATACGTGTCTGCTATTTTCCAAAGAGCCTCCTCGGAAAGATTTCTGAAATATTCTGCCGTTTCCAGTTCTTTCTCTCCCACATATTCCCCGTAAGAATACAGATACCGGTTATCTGAAAGATCCATTTCCCTGATCCTGTCAATGACTGATTTTGTGTACACTGGATTTATGGACTCTCTGAGATGATCTGCCAGAAATACATCGCAGTAATCGCTTGCATACCAGTACACACACTCTCTTAAATTCCTGTATTCCGGCTGTTCCTGCGCTTCAAAACACTGATAGATCTCCAGAAACAACTCATTTAAGATCGTCAGATAATCCAGTCTGTTCGAAAATGCATAAAGAATCCCGCTGCGCAATTCTGTATACAAAAAACTCAGGAGCTGTCCATAGACTTCTGAAAGCATCTTTACCGCATATGTCGGATCAGCAAAACTCTTCTTATAGTTTTCCCCCAGAATATCTACATACAGCTCCTGATTCCATCTCTTCCTCTCTTCCAGAGTGAAGGTTTCAAAACTGTGGTCTTCTATTGTTCTGCGAAGTGATTCCAGTTTGAGCAAAAAAGCGGCACACATCCGGAAATACGGCCGATACCTGTCCTGCACAGTCTCTTCCTGATCGATCATCTGCAGTCTTTCTATTGAGAGCTGGTGGCGTTCCATACATCTCTCGTTTCTATCCCGCTGCCATGTTTCCAATTTCATCTATGAAAGTCCTCCTAAAAATATCATGATCAGAACCAGCAATACCAGCCCGTTAAGTACGATTCCGAGCCAGCACGTAAAATGTCTTTTTTCCGGCTCCTGACGTCCCTTAAAACCTGCCCGGATTCCAAAAACTGTAAACATCATATCGATCAGTCCCAATGCACCTGTAATATCTGCCGTTTTCTCACACATTGTATACGCATGAAGAATCAACAATACAAGAACAAACAATGAAAAAATCGCATACATACAAGAACTTTTTCCCTGTCTTGCCTGTCTGATTTTTTCTTTCTTCTCTTTCTTCTCTTTCTTTTCCTTATTTTCCTTATTTTCCTTTTTTTCCTTTTTTTCTCCTGCCATCATATTTTCTCCTTATCCCATTACAGATCAAAAACAATACATATCCTAAAATTCCGCCGATCGTATTCAGTAACAGATCATCTACGTCAAAACTTCCCACTCTTGTCAAAAGCTGAAATACTTCCACTCCGAGGCTCAGTCCAAAGCTATAGAACAATGTCATCAAAAAGCCTCTCATTCTGCTGGCAACGGATATAAAAAATCCATATGGCACAAAAATCAGGATATTTCCAAATAAATTGGTAAATACCGCGAAAAACCCAAGCGTTTCCCGGTATTCCACAAAACGTCTAATCTCCTTGAAAAGCACAAGATTACAGCGGTATTCTTCACCAATACCGCTGCGTCCGTACCAGTCTGAGAAGATCAGGAAATATAATAAGAAAAAAATATAGAGCACAAATAATATTTTTCCCACCGTGCGGGTTCTTTTCACCTGTCTCTGATTCAAATTACTCCCCCGTTTTCCACAGCTAAAATGTAATCTCGCTCTTATTTTTCAACAGACGTGCCCCATTGACAATGGCGATAATTCCGGCTGTCACGCCTGTTACGATCGTAATGATTCCGATCACAATGCTTCCTGCTCCTGCCTGACTCATTGTTTTATATGCCTTCTCCATCTTCTTTCACTCCCCGCTTACTTTGCACCATACATTTCATAATATGCATCAATTGCCGCTTTTAATGTATCATCAATGATCACTTTTCCTTTATATGGTCTGTTGTAGAGGTGTTCTACGACTTCTTCCATTGTTACGATTGCTGCGGTGTCAAAGCCATACAGCTCTTTCACTTCATCCAATGCACATTTTTCTCCGCCTTTTCCGACTTCCATACGGTTTAATGACACCATCAGTCCGACGATCTCTACATCGGCAGCACCTTTTACTTTCGGAACTGTCTCTTCCATAGATTTTCCGGATGTTGTTACATCCTCGATCATCACAACACGGTCTCCGTCTTTTAATTTACTTCCAAGGAAACTTCCCTTGTCTGCACCGTGATCTTTTTCTTCTTTGCGGTCTGAACAGTAACGCACTTCTTTTCCGTATAATTCGCTGTATGCGATTGCAGTTACAACTCCAAGCGGGATTCCCTTATAAGCAGGTCCGAATAACACATCGAAGTCATCGCCGTATTTGTCATGGATTGCTTTTGCATAATATTCTCCTAATTTCTTTAACTGGGAACCTGTTACATACCCTCCTGCATTCATAAAAAATGGGGATTTTCTTCCGCTTTTTAATGTAAACTCTCCAAATTTCAGTACATCGCTGTCTACCATAAACTCAATAAATTCCTGTTTATACTGTTCCATCTTCCTTAAACCTCCATATTTATGGACATCTGTATGCCCTTGTAAATCTGTTAAATCTTCTCAATTTTATCACAAATTTCCTGCGATTTCAATCGAGGAACTTTCAAGGCCTCTGCACTGCCCCCAAAAGACGCGCAAAGAATCTTTGACAGACACTCTTATTTGCCGTATTCCTCTGACCAGATATAAAAAAGCCCTGTCAAGAGTTGCATCATTTACTTATACTCTTGACAGAACTTCTTGTTTGTCCACGTCTTTCAAATGTTACTTGCTCTAATTCCATTTATATTCTATTGTAAGAATTTCTGCACAATAATAGTCTATATCTTGCCACAAGGCAACCGATTTATTAAAATAAGACAAGGCACTACATGAGAATGGTAGGCGGTTAGTCCTTCAACAGAGGTTGCTGAGTGCCAGTGGCACTCGTTTAGCAACGACCGAAGCGGCAGCGTAGACCTGAACCCTCTGATTACATAGAAATCCTGCTTGCAGGAAATCTCGGAAAGGAGGGCTTAACTTATGAGTGATTTTGAAATGCTCTCCATCGTACTAATGATACTTAGTATTGTTGTAACGATTTTAATAGCGTATATAAATCAATTAAAAAAGTAACCGCCCTTCGCCCAAAGGATTACGGTTACTTTTTTAAGTAAAAAATAATTTGGACTAACCAACTATCAGTAGTGCCTTTTTATATTCTTGTACTAACAAATCCCTATTCAAATGTCAAATCTGACACACTTATTTTTTTGCAATCAGTGCTGGCACAACCTCTGCGCAGATCTCAGATGCCTTTTCACAATTCTATCATCCGGGCGCACTTTTTTGTTTTTCTTATTTTACGATTCCAACCATATCCTGCACACTTGCGAAATGATTCTGCTTCATGTACGCTTCAATTCCATCTACGATGTCCATGGTTACTGTCGGATTGTAGAAATTGGCTGTTCCAACAGATACCGCGCTTGCTCCGACTAACAGCATCTCGATGGCATCTTCCGCACTCTCGATTCCTCCCATTCCAATGATCGGAACATTCACTGCATTGGCAGCCTCATAGACCATGCGTACTGCGATCGGATGCACTGCCGGACCGGAGACACCGCCGGTCTTATTTGCCAGCGCAAATGTCTTACGATTGATATCGATCTTCATTCCTGTCAGAGTATTGATCAGAGAAATAGCATCTGCCCCGCCGGCTTCTACCGCTTTTGCCATCTCTGCGATACTGGTCACATTCGGACTCAGTTTCATGATGACCGGCTGCTTTGCATATTTTTTCACTGCTTTTGTAATCTCTTCTGCCGCCTTTGGGTTCTGGCCGAACGCGATTCCGCCTTCTTTGACATTTGGACAGGAAATATTGATCTCCAGCATATCCACATCCTCATTTGCCAGACGTTCTACCACTTCACAATAATCTTCCGCAGATCTTCCGCACACATTCACAATGATCTTCGTATCAAACTGACGCAGAAATGGAATATCCCGCTCACAAAATACATCGATTCCCGGATTCTGCAGTCCGATGGCATTCATCATTCCACTGTGGATCTCTGCCACTCTTGGGGTCGGATTTCCCGGCCACGGCACATTTGCCACTCCTTTTGTAGTGACTGCGCCCAGACGGTTCAGGTCTACAAATTCACTGTATTCTTCCCCTGATCCAAATGTTCCGGATGCCACTGTCACCGGATTGTTCCACTCTACACCTGCAATCTTTACCCGCATATCCATTACAGTTCCACCTCCGTCGCCAAAAATACCGGTCCGTCTTTGCAGACACGTTTGTTATGAACATGACTGTGGTGATCCACTTCTTTGGACTGACAGACGCATCCCAGACATGCGCCAACTCCGCAGGCCATTCTTTCTTCCATCGAAATGTAACACTCGATCTTGTTCTCTTCTGCATACTGCTTGATGGCACGCAGCATCGGAGTCGGTCCGCAGGCATAGATCACATCTGCCTCCAGGCTGTTCGCTGCCACTGCATCCATGACGTTTCCTTTGGTTCCCGTGCTTCCATCTTCTGTAGCAATATAAAGTGTTCCATTTTCTTCCAGTTCTTTTGTCAGAAATGTCTCACTGCGATATCCCATCACCAGCTGACACTCGGTCTGATATCCTGCTTTTAACTGCTTTGCCAACTCCAGCATCGGCGGCACACCGATTCCCCCTCCAAACAGCATGGCTTTCTTTTCTCTTCCTGTCTCCAGGTCAAATCCGTTTCCAAGCGGTCCCATAACATCCAGAGTATCTCCCTCTTTCATCAAAGAGAACTGCTCGGTCCCGGTCTGTTTTCCGGTCACGCGATACACCACTCGCAGCGCGCCCTTCTCCTGATCGATCTCACACAGACTGATGGGTCTTGGAAGGAGCTTACCTCCGTCATTCGTATACATGGAGATAAACTGTCCCGGGACTGCCTCTGCTGCGATCGGCTCTGCTTTCAGCCACATACTGTAAATATCTTCTGCGATCTTCTCCTGAGAGAGAACCACTGCTGTCATTTTCTGTTTCTTAGACATGAATCTTCCTCCCCGATATTTATCTTGCTTCTAATGCGCCCTGAATATCTGCAACCATAGCTTCCACTGCTGCTCTGGAGGCATCTCCGAAATTCTCTGCTCCGAATTTTGCGTATGCTTCCTGTTTATAGGCTGCGATAATTCCTCGGGAGGAGTTCACAATAGCGCCCAGTCCATCTTCATTGAAGAAGTGTACCAGATCCTTGCCCTGTCCGCCCTGCGCACCGTATCCCGGCACCAAGATATAAGATTTCGGCATCACTTTACGAAGCACTTTTCCCATCTCCGGATATGTGGCTCCTACAACAGCTCCGATATAGCTGTACTCGTCACCCATACAGTCAGCGCCCCACTGTGCCACTTTTTCTCCAACCAGCTCGTACAGTGGTTTTCCGTCGATCAGCTGATCCTGAAATTCTCCGCTGGACGGATTGGATGTCTTCACAAGAATAAAAAGACCTTTTTTGTGTTCTTTGCAGACATCGATGAACGGATTCACCCCGTCAGAACCAAGGTATGGGTTCACTGTTGCAAAGTCCTCATCAAATGGAACGTACTCTTTGCTTCCCACTTTAACGCTTCCCAGATGTCCCACTGCATATGCTGCGGATGTAGAACCGATATCTCCACGCTTGATATCTCCGATCACCACCAGGTCTTTGGACTTACAATAATCCACTGTCTTTTTGAACGCCTCGATCCCCGGCACTCCAAACTGCTCATACATGGCGATCTGCGGCTTTACTGCCGGGATCAGATCATACGTCTTGTCCACGATTTCTTTATTGAACTGCCAGATTGCTTCTGCTGCTCCTTCCAGAGTCTCCCCGAATTCAGCAAATGCTTTTTTCTGTACGTGCTCCGGAATGTAGTTTAACATCGGGTCCAGTCCCACCACGATCGGCGCCTTTGTTTCTTTGATTTTTGCTACCAGTTTGTTGATCATTTTTTCTTCCTCCCTGTTCTCTAAAAAGGGACAGAACATGCTGTCTGTCTCCTTATTTTTCGTATACGATCTTTCCGTCTGCTAATGTACAGCAGACTTCTCCCTTAACTTTCCATCCGTCAAACGGTGTATTTTTCCCTTTGGATGCAAACGTATCCACATCAATCTGATATTCTCTTCTCGGATCAAATACTACAATATCTGCTTTTTTACCGGCTGAAACACTTCCTCTGTCTTTCAGTCCCAGGATCTTTGCCGGATTGTAGCTCATCTTTTCTGCCATCTGCATCACTGTGAGCACTCCTTTTTCCACCAGCTCTGTATAAGTCAGGCATGCACTGGTCTCCAGACCCACGATTCCAAATGCTGCTTGTTCCATTGGCTTATCCTTCTCAGACATCATATGTGGTGCATGATCTGTGGAGATCACATCCATCACTCCGTCTTTTAGCCCCTGTCTGAGCGCTTCCACATCTGCTTTGGAACGCAGCGGCGGGTTCATCTTCCAGATTCCATTGTTCTTTGGAATATCCTCATCTGTCAGAATAAAATGATGCGGACACACTTCTCCTGTCACCTTCAGCCCTGCTTCTTTCGCGTCTTTGATCATCCGAACGCTGTCTGCTGTCGAGCAATGGCACAGATGCAATGTGGCATCCAGCTCTTTTGCGATCAGGATATCTCGTGCCACGATCACATCCTCCACCGAATTCGTGATCCCTTTTACACCCAGTTCCTCTGCACGCTTTCCGGCATTCATCACGCCGCCTTCTACCATGGAAATATCTTCGCAGTGTGAAAAGATCAGCAGATCATTCTCTTTTGCTTTTCGCATGGCTTTTCGGAACAAAGAGGCATTCATGACAGATTTTCCATCTTCGCTGAGTGCATAACAGCCTGCCTGTGCCATCCCTTCAATGTCCGCGAGCTCTTTTCCGCCCTCTCCGACAGTCATTGACCCCAACTGGATTACATGCACCGGAGATTCTTCTTTTGCACGCCTGTGAACTTCTTCTACTTTTTCTTTTGTATCAGTCACCGGGCTCGTGTTCGGCATTGCACATACCGTCGTCACACCGCCTCTGGCTGCTGCCATTCCTCCGGTCGAAAGTGTTTCCTTCTGAGTCAGTCCCGGATCTCTCAAGTGCACATGCAGATCGATAAATCCCGGCATTACATAACAGCCTGACGCATCGATCACTCTGTCAGCTTCAGCCTGCAGATTTTTTTCTACTTTTTCGATATCAGTATCACGCACAAGCACATCACATACTTCATCCACACCTGTCAGCGGATCCACAACATGTCCATTCTGAATTAAAATCTTCATACAGTACTTTCCTTTCTTTGTTGATTCTAAAGAGCGAATTTCCCTTCACTGAAAAAATCACATATGTATATTTATAATAACATAAAACAGGGGAACTGCACAACAAAAAGAAAAAGCGTGTTGTAAAATACATACTTTTTCCCGATCCGGAACATACTATTTCGCGAAACACAAATCTAAATTTATGCAAAGGAGACATTACCATGACAGAAATTTCAATCTTAGATCTGCAGAATCTCCGTCATCTGATCGGAGGATACTCTACGACTCACTGTAAAATGACAGATTACGCCGCACAGGCAACAGACCCGCAGGTAAAGCAGTTATTTCAGGAAGCTGCCGATTCCGCACTCAAAAACAAACAGGATCTGATGAAATTTTTATAAGGGGGATTTGAAAATGGACGAAAAGACAATGGTATCCGACGCCTTGGTCGGAGTAAACGGAGAATTGAAAATGTTCGGAGATATGATACCGCAGACAGAAAACAAAGAACTGAAACAGTGCCTCAAACAGATTCGAAACCAGTGTGAAATGTCACAGGAAAAACTGTATCAGGTAGCACGGGAAAAAAGCTATTACGTGCCTGCTGCAAAAGCAACCCAGCAGGAAGTTGATCATGTAAAATCCATTTTGACACAGCCTAAAATGGGACTGTAGAAGAAAAAAGTACAGTGGCCGCAGATTTTTGCAGCCACTGTACTTTTTCTTCTACAGTTCCTCCCCGTTTGTCTCAATCACGCGACGAAACCATGCAAAAGATTTTTTCTTATAACGTTTTCCGCTTCCAGTTCCATCATCATTTTTATCAACATAGATAAATCCATAACGTTTTCTCAATTCCCCTGTTGTAAAAGATACCAGATCAATGCATCCCCAAGGCGTATACCCCATCAAGTCTACTCCATCCAGTTCTACTGCTTTTTTCATCTCCTTTATATGTGCCCTCAGATATTCGATCCGGTAATCATCATCACAGGTTTTATCTTCTTTTAGAACATCGATCGCCCCAAATCCATTTTCCACAATAAACAATGGTTTTTCATAGCGCTCATACAGGGAAGCCAGTGCATACCGAAGTCCCACCGGATCGATCTGCCATCCCCAGTCACTTGCTTTTACATACGGATTGGGAACAGAATTTGCAGAGCTTCCATCCAGTGATTCCGTCGTGTCTTTCTGTACGTCTGCTTTGACTGCATTGGTCATATAATAGCTGAATCCCAGATAATCACAAACACCTTCCGCAAGAATCTGTTCATCTCCCGGTTCCATCACCGGTGCTGTATTTTCCCGCTCCCATTCTTTCTTTGCAAACGCAGGATAATGCCCTCTCATCTGCACATCCGCAAAATAATATCTTTCATGCATACATTCTGCTGCTGTCATAATATCATCGGGATTGCAGGAATATGGATAAAACGGGACAAACGAACACATGCATCCAATCTGAAAATCAGGATTGATCTGATGTCCCTTTTTTACAACCATAGCACCTGCCACCATTTCATGATGTGCTGCCTGATACATAGCTTTCTTCTTGTTTTTGTACTGTGAAAAGAGAACCCCGGAATCTGTCCATCCGAAAATGTCCGCAGACGTATTGGTCTGATTATTAATCTCATTAAATGTCATCCAATATTTAACTTTCTCTTTGTAGCGTTCCATAACCGTAACTGCATAACGCACGAAACAGTCAATCACTTTTCGATTCACCCAGCCTCCGTATTCTTTTGCCAAGTAATATGGCATTTCAAAATGGCTCAGTGTAATGACCGGTTCTATGCCATACTTTAAAAGTTCATCAAACAGATCGTCATAAAATTTCAGACCTTCCTCATTCGGGATCAATTCATCACCATTTGGAAAAATACGTGTCCAAGCTATACTGGTACGGAAACACTTAAATCCCATTTCCGCCATCAGAGCAATATCACCTTTATATTCATGATAAAAATCAATCGCTTCGTGATTTGGATAATACTCGCCTTCAACAACTCCATCTGTGATTCTGCGCATCATTTGATTGCTGCCCCCAGTCATCACATCCATCACACTAATCCCTTTTCCACCTTCATTCCATCCGCCTTCCAGTTGATTTGCCGCAACTGCACCGCCCCATAAAAACGTATTTGCTAATGCCATCTTATATCTCCTCCTGTTTTCTTTCTATATTCTATGTACTTTCAACAATGCATTCTGATTTTCTACCTGCTTCAAGGCCACTGTCTCAATCTCTGAGAATTCGTCACTGTTCGTAACGATTACGGGGGTTGTCACTTCATAACCGGCTTTTTCAATCTCTTCTTTTTCAAATTCCAGAAGAAGCTGCCCCTTCTTCACCTGTTCTCCGTCCTGCACATATGCTGTAAATCCTCTTCCCTGAAGTTTAACGGTATCCATCCCCACATGAATCAGAATCTCAATTCCTGACGTACTCTCGATTCCTACTGCATGACGACTCTCCAACAGTCCGACAATTTTTCCGTCAAACGGTGCATATACTTTTCCTTCTTCCGGAACGATGGCACAGCCTTTTCCCATCATCTCTCCGGAAAAAACTTCATCATGTACTTCACACAATGGAATTATCTTGCCTCTCATTGGGCTGTCCACAATTTCTTCTCCACAACTTTCCTCATTTGTGCTGCCTTTTTCTGTATCAGGCTCCTCTTTTTCTTTCGGGTCTGCAAATCCTACAACCTGAATCAATACGATTGTCAGAACAATTGCCACAGCACATCCAACTGCTTCTCCCACAAACGACATCGGTGCATCCTTACTGATGGAATTTACCACTGTCAAAAGGCTTGGGAGTCCTGCATATGCATAATACGCAGAATGGAAAAAGCTCATCACAACTGCTCCGGCTGCTCCTCCGATACATCCACAGATAAATGGTTTTTTCAGTCGCAGTGTCACCCCATAGATTGTTGGCTCTGTAATTCCGAAAATACCTGTGATTCCTGCTGATAACGAAACACTTTTGATTTCTCTGTTTTTAGATCTGATGAATACTCCAAAGGCTGCTGCAACCTGAGCAACGACTGCAATTGTCTGAAATGCCTGAAATGTATCAAATCCCTGCATATCAAAATTAGCAAGAACAACCGGTGTAATGCCCCAATGTACGCCAAAAATCACTACCACTTCCCACAAACCTCCGATGATGGCTCCTGCCAGAGCCGGCGCGGTGTTTGCGAGAAAATTATATCCATTTGCAATTCCATTTGCTATAATGGAAGATGCAGGACCAATCACAAGAATGGTTGCCGGAACCATAATCAAAAAGCAGATCAACGGTGTCAGCAATGCTTTTGCTGCTTCTGGCAGTTTCTTTTCTAAAAACCGTTCCAGATAGGACAATACCCAGACCAGAAACAATGGAGGCAATACTGTTGAAGTGTAGGTTGTCTCAGACAGTTTGATTCCCAGAAAACGGAGTACTTCTCCATCTGCAATCCGGGCCGCCATACCCGCCCAGTCCGGATTAACCAATGCACAACAACATAAAACAGCGATAAACGTATTGCATTTAAAGTGTTTGGATGCAGTAATTGCAATAAAAATCGGAAGAAATGTAAATGGTGTCCATGACATAAAACTCAATACCGCATATGTCCCAGTCCCTGCAAAAGATGGCACTGCCATATTGATCAGGATCAACGCCCCCTGCAGAAGACCCGCTGCAGCCAAAATATATACAAACGGTGCAAACACAGCTGACATTGTTGCAATCACTTTATTCATCACACTCTGTTCCGGCTGCTTTGCCTGAAGATTCTCTATATCCAGATGCAGTTCTTCTGTCACCGCATCATATACCTCTCCCACATGGGTTCCGATTACAACCTGGAACTGCCCACTGTTTTCTACAACTGTAATTACTCCCGCCATTGCCGCGACTTTCTCTTTTGCCTGTTCCGGCTCTTCCTTTAATACCAGTCTCAATCTCGTTGCACATCTTGTAGCATTGACAATATTTTCTTTTCCGCCCACTTCACAGATAATGTCATGGGCCAGTTTTCGATAATCTCTGATCTGTGCCATCTCATTCTCCTCCTTGTTGTGCAGAGTCTTTTGCGCGCATCCACTCTCTTCTTTTGATGAAATTACTATATAAAATTCTCGTTTTTCTTTCAATATTTTTGCAGATTTTGTTTTTTCGTTTCACTTTTTCTGAAACAAATAACAATTCCAATGCAACAATGTTTCATATATAAAAAAGTACATTCTTTTTTTGTGCAAAATCAACAATTCCCTTTTAGCTATTTTGTATAACTAAAAGGGAATTGTAAATTCTGCGTTTAAGATTCTTCATTTAAGCCCCAAAGACTCATCTCTCCCGCTTTTTCATATTTTTGATTCAAGACCAGATTATCCTGATATTTTCTGCTAAATTCCAATCCATATAAAATATCCAACAAGTATTTACCAGAGGCAAAAAACATAGACATCCAGAACTCTTCTACTTTTTCCGAACCAGCCGCTACCAGTACTTCATCCGCATATCTGGCAATGATACTATCACGATCGGACACTACTGCGACCACCCTTGTTCCATTCCTTCTCAACAGCTTTTCAATCTCCGCCAGCCGTTCATTCCGTCCTGTGTGACTCAAAATAATTGCCACATGACCATCTGACGGCATGTTTGCATGTAATCCCTGAATATTCGTTGCAGAATAAACAGCAGCTCTTTTTCCCGCATGAAAAAGCAGAGAACATCCATATTGCGCAAGATTTACATTCATATCATAAGCATAGAAATCCACAGACCGCGCCTCTGCGATCAGTTTTCCAACGCGCATAAGCTGACTATAAGAAACTTCCTTTTGCGTCTCCATTACCGCCTGTTTCTGAATTTCTGTGATTTTCCGAACCATAGTCACAACATTTTCCCGCTCGGACATCATAATTTTCTCCTGTTTTTCGTCCAGATAGCCATCCCTCAGTTCACTGACAAACTTAATCTTAAATTCCGGAAACCCTTTCACGCCCAGCTTCTGACAAAACCGTGTCACAGAAGCCGCACTGGTAAAGGTCTGATGCCCCAGTTCTCTGGATGACATATTTTCAATGGTCTCCGGATGTTCCAGAACAAATCGTGCAATATCCTTCTCCCGTCCTGTAAAATCCTGCGCCTGCTTTAACTGCTGGATCAATGACATTTTCTTTCCTCCCGTTCCTTAATCTTGTTCTTATCTTAACGCAATTACAAAAACACCGTCAATCTATATACACAAAGATTTTTAATAATTCATGCACAAAAAAATCAGAAAACAGTCTGTCTGACACATTTTCTGATTTTTCTCTGTTATACCGTTGTATCTTCTGAAGCATTCTCTTCACAAATCAATTTTTTTGCCTGCAGGATCTGCATAAACTCTTCTCCTGTGATAGTCTCATTTTCATACAGATACCTGGCAAGTTCATGCAGCTTCGTCTCGTTTTCTTTTAAAATCTGAAGTGCTTTTGTATGTGCCTCTCTTACGATCTCTACTACTTTGGAATCGATCTTCGTCTGCGTCTCCGGAGAACAGGTCAGGGATGCATCCCCTCCCAGATACTGATTCTGAACCGTCTCCATAGCCACCATATCAAATTCATCACTCATACCGAACTGAGTCAGCATAGCTCTTGCCAGCTTGGTAGCCTGCTCAATATCATTGGATGCGCCTGTTGTCACTTCTTTGAAAACCAACTCTTCTGCAGCTCGCCCGCCGGTAAATGTAGTGATCTTGTTGAGCAATTCCGATTTTGTCATAAGGAAATGCTCGCCCTCATCTACCTGCATGGTGTATCCCAACGCACCGGATGTACGTGGAATAATGGTAATTTTCTGAACCGGCGCGGAATCCGTCTGTTTTGCCGCGACCAGTGCATGCCCGATCTCATGGTAGGCAACTGTCAGTTTTTCTTTCGTAGATAAAATCCTGTTTTTCTTCTGATATCCGGCAATCACTGTCTCTACACTTTCTTCCAGATCTTCCTGCATGGTCACTTTACTTCCACGGCGTACCGCCCGAAGAGCCGCTTCATTGACAATATTGGCAAGCTCCGCTCCGGAAGCCCCTGCAGCCGTTCTTGCAACTGCTGCAAAATCCACATTATCAGAAAGCCGGATTTTCTTTCCATGGACTCTTAAGATTTCTTCCCTTCCTTTTAAATCCGGGAGTTCTACCGGAATCCTGCGGTCAAACCGTCCCGGACGCAGCAGCGCCGGATCCAGTGAATCAGGCTGGTTGGTCGCCGCCAGGATCACAACGCCTTTCGTACCGTCAAATCCATCCATCTCTGTCAGAAGCTGATTCAGTGTCTGCTCTCTTTCATCATTTCCGCCCATATTGCCATTTCGTTTCTTTCCAATGGCATCGATCTCGTCAATAAATACAATACACGGCGCTTTCTCATTCGCCTGCTGGAATAAATCCCGCACTTTCGCAGCTCCCATACCAACAAACATCTCCACAAATTCCGATCCGGAAATCGAAAAGAACGGAACATTCGCTTCTCCCGCTACCGCTTTTGCAAGCAAAGTCTTACCGGTTCCCGGAGGTCCCACAAGCAGAGCGCCTTTTGGCATAGCCGCTCCCATCTCCCGATATTTATCCGGATCGTGAAGATAATCCACGATCTCACTTAGCAGCTCTTTTGCCTCATCCTCTCCCGCCACATCGGAAAACTTAATCCCGTTGCTGGATTTGACGTAAATTTTTGCGTTGCTCTTTCCGCCTCCGAACATCATAGAATTCATCGGATTTGCTCCGCCGTTCATCTTCGACATCATCTTCTTGGATAACCATCTGCCAAGCATGATAAAAATCGCGATCGGCAGAATGTAACTCAGTAAAAAGTACAGAATCGGAGACATCTCTTCTGTAATCTTAGAAGAAAAGTCTGCCCCGGAATCATATAGTCTGTCTACCAGACCCGGATCATCCATAACACCGGTCTTATACATCTTCTCTTCACTCTTGTCCGTAAAAATAATCTCCCCGCTGTCAATGTTGACCTTTCCAATTTCCTTGTTCTCTGTCATTTTCATGAATGTATTATAGTCCACTTCTTTTACAGAGTGCTCCAGTACATTCGGGAATACCAGACTGTTCAGCAAAACCATGATTGTTGCTACGATCAGACAGTAATATAAAAATGGCTTCTTTGGTGATTTTACTTCCTGCATATCATTCTCCTTCCCCGCCACATATGTAACTTAAGTTAGAATGTAGTATAGTCGAGCTGTTTTCAGAAGTCAAGCTAGAACCCCGTACCTTTCTGAAATTTCATTTTTATTTTATGTTTCTTTTATTTTTACGTAGTATTCTCTCTCTTAACGCGCGTTTTTCCTTATTTTATCCACATATAAAACAATCAGCTGCATCACGCTTCTGATGCAGCTGATTGTTCGATTATTTCCAGCAGTCTGTATTTTTAATTCCTACATTCTCTGCTTTAAATACTGGATTTTTTCCGGCCTTTTTCTGTGTTTCGTAATCTTTCAATACTTTCAGAGCAATGTTGCCCAAAAGCAGAATTGCGATAATGTTGACGATTGCCATACATCCCATCGTAATATCTGCCAGATTCCATACCAGTGAGAAATCTGCCTGTGCGCCTAAGAATACTGCCAAAAGGCATGTACAGCGGAACACGAACAGTAAAACCTTATTATTCTTGATAAACAAAATATTGGATTCTGCATAATAATAGTTACCGATCAGACTGCTGAATGCAAACGCAAAAATGGATGCCGTGATAAAGTGGATTCCCCATGTTCCCACATTCGCAGAAATCGCTTTCTGCACAAACGGAATTCCATCCAGAACGCCCGCCTCTCCCTGAACACCGGAAAGAAGCAGCATCATTGCAGTTGCCGAGCAGATCAAAAGCGTATCGATAAATACAGAAATTACCTGTACCATCCCCTGTTTTGCCGGATGGCTTACAGATGCACTTGCTGCCGCATTCGGCGCGCTTCCCATACCTGCCTCGTTGGAGAACAGACCTCTTTTGATACCGATCACTACAGCGCTTCCCGCCATACCGCCGAAAATCGCCTGAAAATCAAATGCCTCTGACAGGATCATCGCAAATATACCCGGAAGCTGCGGCAGATGTGTCACGATCGTAAACAGTCCCATCAAAAGATAAGCACCTGCCATAATCGGTACCATCACCGACGTAATAAATCCGATTCGATGTACTCCTCCGAAAATGATCAGACCGGTTCCGACTGCCAGAATCAAACCTACAATCATCGGATAACTGCTCTCACTGTATCCCGGAATATAATATTCCAGAGCAGAAGACATATTATAAGACTGCAGACCATTGAATCCATAAGCAAAACAAATGATCAGAAGCACCGAAAAAAGCACTCCCATCCAACGTTTTCCAAGCGCCTTCTCCATATAGTAGGAAGGACCGCCGCGGAAGTCTTTTCCATCCTTTGTCTTATATACCTGTGCCAGTGTACTTTCGATAAATGCAGAAGCACTTCCGATCACAGCCATCACCCACATCCAGAATACCGCTCCCGGTCCGCCTGCCGCGATAGCAGTCGCGATTCCTGCGATATTTCCTGTTCCGACACGGGATGCTGTGGAAATCATAAGCGCCTGAAAAGATGAGACCTGTCTCTTCCCATCTCCCACCTCCGCTTTTTCCGTAAGAATCCGAAATCCTTCTTTCATCAGACGCACCTGCGCAAACCGTGAACGGATTGAAAAGTAAAGTCCGGTTCCCAACAACAGAAACAACAGCAGGTACGTATACATCAGATCATTGATCTGCCCTAAGATGTCATTTAACATATATTTCCTCCTTTTCTTCTATTTCGCTGTCACATTTGAACATGCGTAATGTCGATAGTATACCAGAAAATCCACACCTGGGCAATATCCTATCGAATAACTACACTAATTCAACAGCTTTCCCCGGAACTTATTCCATATATGAACTTGAACATATTCATAAGCCCTATCATAAATCCAGACTCCCACCTGTCCTGCTGCCAGAACAGCCAGAAGCAGTCCACCGGAGAGTTCTTTCATGAAAAGAAGTTCCTGAAATATCAGAACCATTGGAATATACATCAAATTAAACACCATATATTTCATCACCCAGAAAATCCAGGATTTCTGCATCTTTTCACCACTCTTACCCAAAAATCGCCAGCTGCCTTCCGTTGCCAGGATGTAAAATCCCATGGCGGCAAATGAAATTACATAAAACTTGTTCGGTGTGACCAAAAATCCGAGCAGGATATCTGCCAGATAAAAAGCCACTCCCGCTTTCATCCCGAATTCACGGATGATAATCCCTACAAAATAGGAAGCTGCCGCCAGTAAAAACAGCGTATTGGTCTCGATCACACTTCCCAGTGCCATACAGACAACAGAAAGTGCCAGAAGCAGTCCGCTAAATGCAGTCATTCTCGCTTTTACATGCATGAACAAAGATCGCCTCCCATACATTCACACAGCGTATCTGCACACCAGAGGTCGCAGCACATATTCCCGGTTCCGCAGCTCTGTCCGCCGGCTCCATATCCACCTCCATATGGATTGCTCTGATATCTTCTGCTGTTCCAGTCCAGCTGATTCAACAACTGGCGATACTGTACATTATTCGGTTCCATATTGACTGCCTGTGCCGCATGCTCTCTTGCAAGTACGTTATTTCCGATTCCTGCATTGGCAAACCCGCTGGCATAATACCACATCGCATTGCGGTTCGGCATCCGGTCAAGAAGATTCAGAGCCTCCCTGTAGTTTCTGCTGTTGATATAATTGAACACTGCCTGCATCTCGGCGTCCTGCGGTCCGTTGTATGTGTTATTGTAAGAATTCCCGCCATAGGAAGAATTTCCGTAGGAATATCCGCCTCCCTGCTCTCTCTGACGCATGATCTCATCATATGCTTCCTGCACTTCTTTGAATTTTTCTTCCGCCAGATCTGCAAGCGGATTGTTCACATTTGCATCCGGATGATACTTTCTTGTCAGCTCCCGGTATGCTTTTTTTATCTCATCATCTGATGCATTCTGAGGCACTCCCAGCACATCATAAGGATTCTTGCTCATTCTTTTTATTTCCTTCCTCTAACTTTTTCTTCTGAATTTTGTTATAACGATTCCAGACTCCATCATACAGGATATTTCTTAAAATGTCCACATCCAAAAGGCATGGCAGCTTCTCAAACTCAGCGCTGCACTCTGCGATCATCATACAGAGGATCTGCCGGATCTGTTCTTCATAATCTGCTCTTTCATGCAGACGTTTCAGTGGATTGTAACACTGCTTACGAAGATCCTCTTCCAGATCTTCATAAGCATCCATAATGTAAATATATTTTCCCAGGAAAAATCCCATGCGCCGCAGTGTCTGTTCCCACATATCTTCCTTATATACAAACAGATCTGCCATCAGTCTTCCAAAGCAGCCTGCTGATCGGTCGATCTCCTGACTGTTCTCTTTTTCACAGTCTGAGAGTTCCTGCAAAGACTCCTTGATTGCTTTACTCTGCCTTGGATATTGCTCCGCAATCTTTTCTGCCTTTTTCTTGAGCAGTCCGCCCCCTAACAGACCGCTTACTTTCTTCTCATCTGCCCAGTCATCTTTCATATGGTAATATGCAAGCAGAACGTTCATATCTGCTGCATACTGTGTAATCTCATTCTCGATCATCGCCTGCTTCTTCACAGGATGCACTTTACATCTGTGCTGATTCATCCGGTTTTTTGCCTCATACAAGGACGACAGCAGAATAATCGCAAATGTCATATCATAAGTCAGCGTCATCTGTCCCATCGTCCCGTAATCCTCTTTTAATTTCCGGCAGAGTCCGCAATAATATGCCTTATATTTTCGCAAATCTTTCATCTTCAGCTCCGGTTCGCAGATCGTCACATAACCAAACATGATTCACCTCTTCTTTCGTAACATTTCCAAATACATGATGCTATCTATTATACTCATTTCCTGCAAAAATGTACAGAAAAACAGGCAGACACTTCAAAAAAGCATCTGCCTGTCTTTCTTACAGTCATTTTATAACATTTCTGCACGCAGTTCTTCTGCACTCTTCGGACTTAAATATGTCGGAGCAATATCAAATACTGTCTTGCATCCTGTCTGTCCTTCTTTATGCAGGCAATATGCTGCTCTTGCATATGCCAGAATCACAGAAGAAGTAAATTCCGGATTGGAATCCAGTTTCAGACTGTATTCGATCAGATGTTTGTTTTCTTTTTCCCAGCCTGTCACACCACTTCTGAGTACAAATCCTCCGTGCGGGATTCCACTGTGATTTGCTTTTAATTCTTCCTCGCTGATAAAATGTACCGTTGTGTCATAATCTGCAAAGTAGTTCGGCATTGTCTTGATCTCCTCTTCCACTCTTGCAGCATCTGCGCCTTCCTCCAGCACAACAAAGCACTCCCTTGTATGTTTCTGGCGTGTAGTCAGTTCCGGATTTTCACCGCTTCTTACTGCTTCCAGTGCAGACTCTACCGGAATTGTATACTGTTTTGCGTCTTTTACACCTGCAATCCGGCGCACTGCGTCAGAATGTCCCTGGCTGACACCTTTTCCCCAGAACGTATAGTCTTTTCCTTCCGGAAGTACTACATTTGCATACAGTCTGTTCAATGAGAACATTCCCGGATCCCAGCCCACAGAGATAATTCCGATGTGTCCGCCTTCTTTTGCAGCTGCGTCTACGTTTGCAAAGTGCTCCGGAATCTTTGCATGAGTATCAAAACTGTCTACTACATTGAACATCTTCGCATATTCCGGTGTCTGTACAGGAAGATCTGTCGCACTTCCTCCACACAGGATCATCACATCGATCTTATCTTTCCAGTCAGCAGCATCTGCAATGTTGCACACTGCAGCTGTCTCTGTCAATATTGTCACGTCTTCCGGATTTCTGCGGGTAAATACAGCCACCAGTTCCATATCCGGATTCTGTCTGATCGCACATTCCACTCCGCGTCCCAGATTTCCATATCCTAAAATACCAATTCTAATACTCATCTTTTTTCTCCTTTGCACTTTGTATTTTGTTACTTATTATAATCTCCATGTTCTATTTTTCAAGTTTTTATTTTTGATTTTTTGTATTTTTTTCAAAACCCGTGACTGTGTGTGAACAGAAAACAAAACACATTTTTATGCCTGCTCATCATAGGATTCCAGAAAATGATGTTTGACTCCGTTTTCCTTGTATGCAATTACCGTACTCAAATTGACATTTTCCACACTCTTAAAAATATTTCCCTCTACATACGGGTTCGTTTCTTTCAGTTTTGCGATCAGGTGCTTGATCTCCATCCGTTTGGATGCACTGCTTCCATCCACACTGCAGGTACTGCATGTCTCGGTAAACCGGCAGGCGCACTGCAGAAAATGCAGATGATTGTAATCTCTCCAATGCTTGATATCATCTTCCCTTACCAGATACAGCGGACGAATCAGCTCCATCCCCTCAAAATTCGTGCTGTGCAGCTTCGGCATCATGGTCTGTACCTGAGCGCCATACAACATTCCCATCAGGATTGTCTCAATCACATCATCATAGTGGTGTCCAAGTGCGATCTTGTTGCATCCAAGTTCTTTTGCCTTACTGTAGAGATGCCCTCTTCGCATTCTGGCACATAAATAACACGGAGATTTTTCCACATCAAACACCGCATCAAAAATATCAGACTCAAAAATTTTGATCGGAATCCCCATCATTTTTGCATTCTGTTCAATCAGTTTCCGGTTCAGTTCACTGTATCCCGGATCCATCACCAGATATTCCACCTCAAACGGAAACTTGTTGTGCTTTTTTAATTCCTGAAACAGCTTTGCCATCAGCATCGAATCTTTTCCACCGGAAATACAGACTGCAATCCTGTCCCCCTCCTGCACCAGCTCATATTCCCGAACTGCCTTGGCAAATCGCGAGAACAGCCTTTTGTGAAATTTTTTGCGGATACTTTTCTCAATCTCTTCTGCCCGCAAAAGTTCTTCACCTGGTTCTTCCTCTTCCTTCTTCTGCTCAGCTTCCATCCGCTCTAACAGCCACCTCGTATATCCGCCTTCCAGACTGACTGCATCATAGCCTTTCTCCCGGAGCACTTCTGCACATTCTTCACTTAATGCCCCTCGCGTACAGTAAAGCACCAGCTTCTTTTCCTTATCCGCCGCATCCAGATTCTGCTCGATTGTTTCTGTCGGAAGCCACTCTGCCCCCGGAATCATTCCGTATGACATGGAAGCTTCATCCCGAATATCGATCAGGCGATAAGACTGCTCCGGCATGGATAAGAGCTCTTTATATTGTATATTCCACTCTTCCATCTTTTTCAAATGTATCCTTTCTATATTCCTACCATAGAAATAAGTTTAATAACCTTTTTTATTATACGGGTATTCAGAAGAATTGACAAGTAGCAGTTTTGTATAATCCTTTTCTGTATTAGCACATTTAAAACATCATATGTGAGAGGAGAATCAAAATGACATTGAGAGAAAAATATGAAGAATGGGGAATTATTTTAGGCGCTACTGAAGGTGTCGGAAAAGCATGAGGCAATGATCAACGTAAACGTTGTTACATTTATGAAATGCTTCTATCACTATATGAAAATCTTTGCTGCACAGGATCGCGGTGCTGTCATCAACGTATCTTCTATGACTGGAATTTCCAGTTCACCATGGAATGGCCAATATGGTGCAGGAAAGGCATTCATTTTAAAAATGACAGAGGCTGTTGCCTGTGAAACGGAAAAGACCAATGTTGATGTGGAAGTCATCACTTTGGGAACTACTCTGACACCAAGTCTTTTAAGCAACCTGCCTGGCGGACCACAGGGGGAAGCTGTTATGAAGACTGCTCAAACACCGGAAGAAGTTGTGGACGAAGCTTTTGAAAAATTAGGAAAAGAACTGTCTGTTATTTCCGGAGAGCGCAATAAAGCCAGCGTCCATGACTGGAAAGCGAATCATACAGAAGATGACTATATCCGCTATATGGGATCTTTCTATCAAGAATAATTATTGAAGTAATTAAATGAAAAATCAGAAAGCCATAAAAGTATTGTTTTTCAGTACTTTTATGGCTTTATCACGCATCTTTATAATAAAAAAACCGTAAAGCTACATTTCATGTAACTTTACGGTTTTTTTCTAAAAATCGGAGTGACGTGATTCGAACACGCGACCTCTACGTCCCGAACGTAGCGCTCTACCAAGCTGAGCCACACTCCGAAATAAGATAAGAAACCTTATCTTATTCAACTACGGATAGAGGACTCGAACCTCTACTAACAGAGTCAGAGTCTGCTGTGCTGCCATTACACCAATCCGCATCAACTCATGTTGTGTCTCTGTCAGACGCAACATGGTTATTATATCCATATGTGTAAAAAAAGTCAATACTTTTTTTCATTTTTTATAAAAAATATTGCTTAAATTCATATATTTCTTCTCCATCTGTCTCAAGAATCATATAACTCCCCCTTCTGCCTTCCTGCCTCGGAAAAGACAGACTTCCCGGATTTAACACAGTAATCCCGTCTCTTTCTTCAAAATACGGGCGATGGGTGTGACCGAACATAATAATGTCCGCATTTCTTGCAGCCCCTTCCTCCCGAATCTGCTCTGTCTCCATTGAAACATAATAACTGTGTCCATGAGTAATAAACACTTTCTTCTTTCCGATCCAGAACTCTTCTTCCGCCGGAAGATAGGAGAAAAAGTCATTATTTCCTCTTATCATATGTTTTTCACATTCTACAACAGCCTCAATATAATCTTCTCCGCCTTCTACATCTCCCAGATGGATAAACATGTCGATCTCTCCGGCCTCTTTCAGCGCCCTGTCAAGACTTGTATGTCTTCCATGAGTATCACTGACGATCAATACTCTCATAAAATACGCCCTCTATTCTTCTCTCTCTTTTACTTCCATAATCGCACGCATGGCACGAAGTGCACGTCCCCTGTGACTGAGTTCATTTTTCTGTACCGGGTCCATCTCTGCTGTTGTGCAGCCATACTCTGGAACATAGAAAATCGGATCGTATCCGAATCCATGTTCTCCTGCAATCTCATATCCGATCATTCCTTCGATCGTACCACGAACAGTTTCTACTGTACCATCCGGAAATGCCGCCGCAATGGCACAGACAAACCTTGCGGTACGCTTTTCATCCGGCACTCCTTTAAGCCTGTCCAGAAGCATCTGATTCTTGATATCATAGGAAGTATCAACTCCCGCATATCTGGCCGAATAAATTCCCGGCTCCTTATTCAGATAATCAATCTCAAGCCCGGAATCATCTGCCAGAATAATATCATCCGGCAAGTACTTTGCGATTGCCTTCGCCTTAATCTGTGCGTTTTCCTCAAATGTGGTTCCATCCTCTACGATATCAATATCAATTCCAGCTTCTTTCATAGAATAGATCGGCATTCCCAGATCAGCCAGGATCATATGGATCTCTTTCATCTTATTCTGATTTCCGGTTGCAAAAATAATTCTCTTTTCCATCTGTTATTCCTCTATTTCTTTGCTTTTGGCGGTCTCGGTCCCATAAACTGGTAAAAATATGTCTTCAGCATTCCATTGTAGATTTTTCTGTTTTTGTCTGCTTTTCTTCCAAAATAGCGCTCTGCATCTTCATAGCTTGTGATCATATACGCTGACCATGAATCCAGAGTACGGAAACTTTCTCCAAAATCAGAGTATAACTTCGGAAGTTCCTTTTTCTCCTCAAGACGCTCTCCATACGGCGGATTTGTGATGATAAAACCGTATTTCTTCGGATGGCGCAGATCCTGCACGGCTCTCTGCTGAAAATGGATCATATGATCCACGCCTGCATCTTCTGCATTCTTTCTCGCCGCTCTTACCACGTCCGGATCAATATCATATCCCTGGATGTCTACTTCCACGTCGTCCTGTATCAGGTCATTCGCCTCATTGACAGCGTCATACCATTCTTTCTTTGGAATCAGATTGGTCCATTCCTCGGCAGTAAAAGAACGATTCATACCCGGCGCAATGTTTGCTGCCATCATCGCCGCTTCAATCGGAAATGTTCCGCTTCCACAGAACGGATCCACCAGGATACGATCTTTCTTCCATGGCGTCAGCATGATCAGTGCCGCCGCCAGTGTCTCTGTGATCGGCGCTTTGCTTGACAGCTGCCGGTATCCTCTCTTATGAAGTGAAACCCCGGATGTATCAATCCCTACCGTGACAATATCTTTCATAAGAAACACTCTCACTGGGTAGGATGCTCCACTTTCCTCAAACCAGGAAATATGGTAGCAGCTCTTCAACCGCTCCACCATCGCTTTCTTCATGATTGACTGAATATCCGATGGACTGAACAGCTTGCTTTTTACCGATGCAGCCTTCGTAACCCAGAACTTTCCATCTCGCGGGATATAATGCTCCCAGGGGATCTGCTTGGTCTTTTCAAACAATTCATCAAATGTAACCGCCTTAAATGATCCTGCCTTGATCAAAATACGCTCTGCTGTCCGCAAAAATACATTCGCTCTGCATACGGCTTCTGCATCTCCATAAAAAGTAACACGTCCGTCTTCCACCTGGGAGATTTCATATCCCAGATCCAGAATTTCTCTTTTGAGCACCGCTTCGAGTCCAAAATGACACGGTGCTATCAATTCAAATCTTTCCATATATTCCTCCATATGTATCCGAATACACGCATTGCGTGTGTCAAATATCTGTACTCATATTACTATAATTCACACGTATAGTAAAGAAGAGGATACGATTCTGCTGCTGTCTGCACACTAAAATCGTATCCTCTTTTTTTCACTTACATGAGTCCCGCTCTGATATTATCTGGCGTTATTCATGTTTTCGCTGGAATTCGTGCCGTTTCTATGGCAGTTTTTCGATGTTGTCTTATTTGTATTTCTGCTGTTTTTACTGTTTCTGTTCTGTTCATCTGCATATGATGAATATCCGTTTTCTGATGCATTGTTGTTTGCCATGTTTCTGTTGTTTTCTTTATTGCTGTAGTTCTTAGCCATGAGTATTCCTCCTGAAAAATTTATTTGGTACACTCATAGTATCTCTGCATCTTTCAATTTTATTCGGAATTTTTGTATTTTTGCTTGCATTTTCCAATTTCTTATATTATACTTGTGCTTGTAGAAAGTAGTCTTTCTACAACCCCTTATTAATTATTTATACTCCCCTCAAAAGACCGATGGCTCCCCCATCGGTCTTTTACTTTATCTCTATCAACGTTTTCCCTTGAAAAACTGCACGATCAGACACACGATCAGAATTGGAACAAGAACCGGGAGCAGAAGTCTGATGAGCCCCGTGATCACAGAAATAACCAGAACAATTCCAAGGATCACAGCCAGAATGATCAGCGCGATCTTCCACCACGGAAATCTCAATTCCTGAAAATGCATGTCCTGTCTGCCGGTCTCTTCTCCGTAAGCACCATAATCGCTGCCGCCCGCTTCATTTACAATCGAATCATCCGTACCATCCTGCGCATCTGAGATCGTCCTTGCCAGAATCCACGGATCTCCGAGCATCTCCAACACCTGAGCTTCGGATTTGCCACTTCGCACTTCTCCTTCTATATAATTACGATAATACTCTATATTCTCTAAAACAGCCTGAGCACTCAGTTTTCCGCTCAACGCTGTGCGCAGCTCTTCCAGAAATTCTTTCTGTGACATCTCTTATCCTCCCTTTCCTTTCACATCTGTCATTTTGTCCATTATATCAAGTTCTCTTTCCCCTTACAACCGCGACTTTGCTGTTCATAATTTGTTCATTTATCATTCAAAATTCTTTCATTTTATTAACATTGTTTCTTCATTTCTCCTGACTATACTATAAATATCAAATGAAGATAAAACATTTGATAGCAAAAGATGCCGCATAGTAGTGATACTATTCGAATAAACTTTTTCATAATACTCGCCAGGGACCGTGACAACGGTCACCTGGCATCCTCCCTGTTATAGGGCTTTTTTTATTTTACGGAAACAGGATTTCCGCCTGTCGCCTCTTGGCAGTTCCCGCAGGATCTGATCAAATTCCCGGTATGTTTTCTTTCCATTTTCCCCTGTACATTTTTGGATCACCAATGACATCATAAACTCCTCCTTCCAGGTAAGCGGCGGAACCACACTCGTATATGCCAGCATAAACTGAAACAATTTGCCGAGACCATACAAGTCTATTCCGACTGCCATGCCGCTTCGTTTCTTTCCTGCTGGCATCACGAAATGCGCGCGGACAGCCGGTATCTGCATTTTCTTCATCACAAATCCGTTGCCGGGTACACTCAGATCCAGTAAAAGCAGCTTCTCCTCCCGCGTTACGATCACACTGTACGGGCTCAAATACCGGTAACACTGCATCCCTTTACTTCGATGATAACAATCCAGCTGGGTACACAGCATCCGAAACCATTGAAATAAAAGCTTTTTTGGTATCTTTTTCTCCGTCTGAAGACGTCCAATTAAAGTTTGCCCTCTCACATAGTCCATGGCAGGCCTGCATTTTCCTCCATGTTCAATAAAACGAACTACATCATATCCTTTCTCGTCTTTCACTCCTTCTCCTCTCTGCATCCTTGCTCTCTTTTTAACTACTGTTCTGTGAAAAATAGATTCGACCGAATCTGTATCTGATGACAGAAAACTTCCTGCCGTCATATGAATTAAAGAATATAAAAAGTAATTGTATCTTACTCGATTTCCATAAAAAATGCAAGCACTTTTCTGTGCCTGCATCATGTGTTTCTGTCTCTATTTTTCCAGAAACAGTTTTCTCGTAATAAAATTATATACCATTACAATTGCTGTTGCCCCGATCTTTGCGATCATGTAGAACATTCTAAAAATATCGACTGCGATCCACATCACGAGCTGGTTGATTCCTAGTCCGATCACACTAAGTATGATGAAAATGACAAACTCTGCTCTCTTGCTTCTGTCCTCCGCCACATCAAATACCCAGTGTACACTCAAAATATAATTGTAAATAACCGAAACCGAAAATGAAATTCCGCTGGAAATCAGATAATTGATTCCGATCAGCTCTGTCAGAAAGATCATCACTCCATAGTCAATGACGAATGCACTTCCGCCTACAAATGCAAAACGGATGATCTGACGCATCAGATTTTTTTTCTTGTTTTCTTCCATCTTCTCACCCTTTTCTATTCCATTGTTTCCAGTCGATTCAGTGCTGCTTCGATCACTTTATCCATATCGTAATACTTATAATCGCCGAGACGACCTCCAAAAATGACATTTCCTTCCGCTTTTGCCAGCTCCTGATATTTTTCGAACAATCTGGTATTCTTTTCATCATTTACCGGATAGTACGGTTCCATCCCCACTTTCCACTCAGAAGAGTATTCTCTGGAAATTACGGTTTTCTCCTGCTGTCCGAATTCAAAATGCTTGTGCTCGATAATTCTTGTGTACGGAACTTCCCGCTCTGTATAATTGACCACTGCATTTCCCTGATAGTTATCACAGTCTAATACTTCTGTTTCAAATCTCACCGAACGATACTCAAGTGCTCCCAGCCGATACTCAAAATACTCGTCGATCATTCCTGTAAAAATAATCTTTTCTGCAATATCCGCCTGTTCTTTTCGGAATTCAAAGAAATCAACACCTGTTCTGACTTCCACCCCCTCTAACATCTTCTCGATGATTCCATTATAACCGCCGATCGGAATTCCCTGATAGCGGTCATTGAAATAATTGTTGTCATAAGTAAAACGGAACGGAAGCCGTTTGATAATAAATGCCGGGAGTTCTTTGCAGTCACGTCCCCACTGCTTTTCTGTATACCCTTTGATCAATTTTTCATAAACATCACGACCGCCCAGAGACAATGCCTGTTCTTCCAGATTCTTTGGCTCTGTAATCTGACATTCTGCCACCTGTTTTGCAATCATTTCTTTCGCTTCCCCGGGTGTACGGATTCCCCACATTTTGCTGAATGTATTCATATTAAACGGGAGATTGTATAATTCATCCTTGTATACAGCAATCGGAGAATTGATATAGTTGTTAAACTCGGCAAACTGATTGATATACTCCCACACTTTTTGATTGGAAGTATGGAAGATATGGGCACCATATTTGTGTACATGGATTCCTTCGATCTCTTCACAGTAAATATTTCCAGCGATGTGGTCTCTTCTGTCGATCACAAGACAGTGTTTCCCTTTTTTATGCAGCTCATGTGCCATCACTGCTCCATATAATCCGGCTCCTACGATTAAATAATCATACTGATACATCTTTTGTCCTCCATAGTTTCTAAGGCAGAATTCTGCCTCATACAATCTGGATTATTATAGCACCTTCTTACGTCTCTGTACATATCTCAAAATTTTTTAAATTTTTTCAAAAAAGTTGTTGACAAATCGATTGCTTCAGGTTATACTTAATTTCGTTGTGAACGACATTTGTTCTTAACGGGTGCGATTAGCTCAGCTGGATAGAGCGTCTGGCTACGGACCAGAAGGTCGGGAGTTCGAATCTTCTATCGCACGCTAACCTCTGCAGGATATCTGCAGAGGTTTTTTTGTGTTCTCAATTATTTTTCTCACTGATCACTTTTTTCAAATCCGGACTAGAATTATCCAATATCTTGTGTTATAATTTCCAAATCCACTATATTTTGTATTTTTACAACTTAAAACGAAAAGGAGACACTACATGCAAACGACCGATCCTACAGGAATTTTTAATAGAAATAAACTCTCAGAGGAGTTTTCAAACGTTCTTCCTGATGAAGCCCGTTTAAAACTGGATGCGATTTTGCTTGAGATCCAGACTGATTTCCCTGAAATCTGCTACTCTTTGGAGTATCTGAATACAAAATTTCGCAGTTTTCTCACACCGCAGAGTACCTGCGGGCAGAAGCTTGAAAGTCTGTTTCAGGCCGCAGCAGAACTTACCACCGCAGAAGCTCCGAAATGGGAGTTTATTGCTGCAAGACTATTATATTTTCAATTCAGTTTTCACTTAAAACAGGAAGAAACACGCAGAGAACTTTCTGATTTTTACAAAAAACTCGTATATCTGACCCGGCAGAATCTGTACGGTTCCTACATTCTGGAGCATTACTCCCGGGAAGAGCTGTTACTTGCCGAAACTTATTTAAAAGCGGAACGCAACAATTTGTTTACTTTTTCCGGACTCGATCTGCTCCTGAAACGCTACGTCATCCGCACACATGACCATATTCCACTGGAATCTCCACAGGAGATGTTTCTCGGAATCGCACTGCATCTGGCCATGAATGAAAAAAACGATCGGATGCTCTGGGTAAAAAAATTCTATGATATGCTGAGTCGTCTGGAAGTGACTATGGCTACACCGACACTTTCCAATGCACGTAAGCCATATCATCAGCTCTCCAGCTGCTTCATCGATACCGTGCCAGACAGTCTGGAAGGGATTTACCGAAGTATCGATAATTTTGCCCAGGTCAGCAAATTCGGCGGCGGTATGGGAATGTATTTCGGAAAAGTACGGGCAAGCGGAAGTAATATCCGCGGATTCGAAGGTGCCGCAGGCGGTGTGATCCGCTGGATCCGTCTGGTCAATGACACGGCTGTTGCCGTAGACCAGCTCGGTATGCGTCAGGGTGCGGTTGCCGTCTATCTGGATGTATGGCACCGGGATCTCCCGGAATTTCTACAGCTCCGTACGAACAACGGAGATGACCGCATGAAAGCGCATGACGTATTTCCGGCAGTCTGCTATCCGGATTTATTCTGGAAAATGGCAAAAGAAGATATGGATCAAAACTGGTACTTAATGTGTCCGCATGAGATTTTTCAGGCAAAGGGATACCATCTGGAAGACTACTTTGGAGAAGAATGGGAACGCCGCTATCTGGATTGTGTACAGGATGCCCGTATTTCCAAACGGACAGTCACACTCAAAGATATCATCCGCCTGGTTCTTCGGTCTGCTGCCGAAACCGGAACTCCGTTTACATTTAACAGAGATACGGTCAACCGCATGAATCCGAACGGACATGCCGGAATGATCTACTGCTCCAACCTCTGTACCGAGATTGCCCAGAATATGCAGGCAATTGAAGAAGTAAGCAAAGAAGTACAGACCACAGACGGAGACACCGTCGTTGTCACTGTGACCAGACCCGGAGAATTCGTGGTGTGCAATCTCGCCAGTCTCTCCCTCGGTCATCTTCCGGTTACGGATACCTCTTATATGGAAGAGATTGTTTCTACCGCTGTCCGCGCACTGGACAATGTGATTGATCTGAACTTCTATCCCACTCCGTATGCAAAGCTGACCAATCAAAAATACCGAAGCATCGGACTTGGCGTCAGCGGCTACCACCACATGCTGGCAAAGCACGGAATTATCTGGGAAAGTGAAGAACATCTGAAATTTGCTGACACTGTATTTGAGACGATCAATTATGCGGCAATTCTTGCAAGTACCAATCTCGCCGAGGAAAAGGAAAGTTATTCTCTTTTTAATGGAAGTGACTGGCAAAGCGGCGCCTACTTTGAAAAAAGAGACTATCATTCAGAAAAATGGCTTGCCCTGCAAAAAAAGGTTGCCACACAGGGCATGAGAAATGCGTATCTGCTCGCCGTTGCACCTACCAGCAGCACCAGTATCATCTCCGGGACGACTGCCGGACTAGATCCTATCCTGAAACGTTATTTTCTGGAAGAGAAAAAAGGCAGTATGCTCCCACGAGTCGCACCGGAATTGTCACCGGCTACTTACTGGTATTACAAAAACGCCCATCTGATCGATCAGACTTACAGCATTCGTGCCTGCGGAGTGCGCCAAAGGCACATTGACCAGGCGCAAAGCATGAACATCTACATCACCAATGATTTCACCATGCGTCAGATTTTCAACCTGTATTTGAAAGCATGGGAAGAAGGTGTAAAAACCATTTACTATGTACGAAGCAAATCTCTGGAAGTAGAAGAATGCGAAAGCTGCTCTTCCTGATCTGAATAAGAAAAACAAGGAGAATTTTTATGTCTGAATTAAAGAAAAAGCCTCTGTTCAATCCCGGCGGCGACACGGATATCCGTCTCCGCCGCATGATCGGCGGCAATACAACCAACTTAAATGATTTCAACAATCTGCGCTACACCTGGGTGAACAACTGGTACCGGCAGGCCATGAATAATTTCTGGATTCCGGAGGAGATCAACCTGTCCCAGGATATCAAGGATTATCCGAATCTGACTGAGAACGAACGCACTGCATACAACAAGATCTTAAGCTTTCTTGTGTTTCTGGATTCCATCCAGACTGCAAACCTCCCGTGCATCGGTGAATACATTACCGCAAACGAGATTAATCTCTGTCTCTCGATCCAGACATTTCAGGAATGTGTACACAGCCAGAGTTACAGTTATATGCTGGACTCCATCTGCAGTCCAGTAGAACGAAACGATATTCTCTACCAGTGGAAGAACGATGCGCATTTACTAAGAAGAAACACCTTTATCGGAGATTTGTACAATGAATTTCAGGAGAAAAAAGACGATTTCACCTTGCTGAAAGTTATGATGGCAAACTATATTCTGGAAGGGATTTACTTCTACAGCGGATTTATGTTTTTCTACAACCTAAGCCGAAACGGGAAAATGCCAGGCTCCGCTCAGGAAATTCGCTATATCAACCGGGATGAGAACACGCATCTCTGGCTGTTCCGCAATATGATCCTGGAAATGAAGAAAGAACTGCCGGAGTTATTTACACCGGAGCATATCGAAATATTAAAGGAAATGTTAAAAGAAGGGGTTCGTCAGGAAATCGCCTGGGGGCATTATGTGATCGGGAATCAGATTGCCGGACTGACAAAAGAAATGATCACGGAATATATCCAGTATCTCGGAAATCTGCGGTTCACAAATCTGGGGTTTGATCCGATCTATCCGGATCAAACACAGGAACCGGACAGTATGCGCTGGGTGAGCCAGTATTCCAATGCCAACATGGTAAAAACTGACTTCTTTGAAGCCAAAAGTACCGCCTATGCAAAAAGTACCGCACTGATCGACGATCTGTAAAAAAGATACCGGGAACCTCCTGTTTTCACAGGATTCCCGGTATCTTTTCTATTCTTCTCTGAACTTTTCAGCCTGTGCTGCAATCAGTTCCTGATCGTTAAAATAGTTAATCTTCATGGATGCTTTCACTTCCTGAAGTGTCTTCTCTGCAACAGCTTCAGCCTTTTCGCTTCCTTTTTTCAGAATCTCATATACATATGGAATATCCTTCTGATATTCTTTTCTGCGGTTTCTGATCGGCTCCAGTTCTGCCTGCAGTACGTTATTCAGGAAACGTTTTACTTTCATGTCTCCAAGACCGCCTCTTGTATAATGATCTTTTAATTCCTGCAGATTTGCATAGTCCGGCAGGAATTCTGCAAAATACTCTGGTCTGCAGAATGCATCCAGATAAGTAAATACTGTATTGCCTTCCAGCTTTCCAGGATCTGACACTTTGATGTGTGTCGGGTCTGTAAACATGCCGAATACTTTTTTCTGGATCTCATCCGGCTCCTCTGAAAGATAGATACAGTTTCCGAGTGATTTACTCATCTTCGCTTTTCCGTCTGTTCCCGGAAGACGCAGACATGCCTGATTTTCAGGAAGAAGGATCTCCGGCTCTACCAGTGTATCTCCATAAACAGAGTTGAACTTTCTTACAATCTCTTTTGTCTGCTCCAGCATCGGAAGCTGATCCTCTCCTACCGGAACTACGTTCGCCTTAAATGCAGTGATATCTGCTGCCTGGCTGATCGGATAAGTAAAGAATCCGACCGGAATACTTGCCTCAAAATTCCGCATCTGAATCTCAGATTTTACCGTAGGGTTTCTCTGAAGCCTGGAAACTGTCACCAGATTCATATAATAAAATGAAAGCTCACACAGCTGTGGAATCTGTGACTGGATAAACAGTGTACACTTTTGGGGATCCAGTCCGCATGCCAGATAGTCCAGCGCCACCTCAATAATATTCTGACGTACCTTTTCCGGATTGTCCGCATTGTCTGTCAGTGCCTGTGCATCTGCGATCATCACGAACATCTCATCAAAATCTCCTGTATTCTGCAGCTCTACTCTGCGCTTTAAAGAACCTACATAGTGTCCCACATGGAGTCTTCCCGTAGGTCTGTCACCTGTCAGCATAATCTTTCCCATAATTAGATACGCTCCTTTATTACATTTTTCTCATAGTCTGCATCCATTATAACACCATTGCAGAGACTTTGCCAGCGAAGATTCAAAGGCCATCCATTCCCGGGAAATTCTCCAGAAATTTTCCAAACTTTTCCGCCGCAAACGTATCTTTCGCTGTCTCATCCAATTTTTCCATTTGAATATATTTTCGTGCCATCTTTTCCACCTCCGGCAAATAGTCTGCCCGTACGGTCTGAAGAAACTCAAAATTGCCCCGCTCTTTCTCTGCATGATCAAAGCGGCTTACATAGACTTCTGCAACCCTTTGCAGCAGGGCTCGAATATTAGACTCCTCAATTTCTCCTGCCAGCTCCTGCAGTTCTTCTGCCTGCTGTTTTCCCAAAAGAAATGCCTCCTGCTCTTCCAGAGATACCCCGACTGCTCTGTACACATTCTGTTTTTGATTCCACTGACTCCATGCTTTCTGATACGATGCTTTCACCTCTTCGCCAAACAGAATCATGCCTTCCTGCACATCCAGAACCGCTCCCGTAAGCAAGTGCTTTTTCAACATCTGTTTCGTGCTTCGAAGCGCAGAACTTGGAGAACATCGTCCTTCCCGGGCAATTTCTTCAATCTCTACATATTCCCTTCCGGCACAGATACTTTTAAAAAGCTGATATCTGCGATATCGTCTGAAATCCCGGGGCCCTCTGTAGATCAGGAACACACCAAGCAGAAAGCAGAACACACCAAATACAAGTGGAATCATCTTGTCGCGCATCGTACCGAGCATATAAATCTTATCCCCTACCTGATACATATATTCCAGACCGACCATCATTCCATTTACGATCACCAGAAGAACTCCCAGAATCATACCGAGAATATCAAGAATTTTTCTTTTTCTGCTCATCCGTTCCTGCTCCTTTCCTGCTGTTTTGAGCCATCAATACTTCCAAAACCGTAATATCCTGGAAAATATTGATTTCCATCTTATCACACATCCGAATTGCAATCTGTTCAAATGCTTCCGCAAGCTCCCTCACTCCCTGTGGGATATCTTGTTTCAGACTCTCCATATTTTCCCCGAAATTTTCATACCCAAGAAGCTGCTCATACTCTCTTGCAAACTTTTCAGCCGTAGGAAGATAATAATTCAAAAACATGCTCATCTCCTGCAAATTTGCCGGATTATGACTACATACGGAAATCAGCTTTTTCACGCCGCACTCCAGCTTGTGCAGATCTTCCAGAAATACTTCCTTTCCTTCTCTTTTCGCAGAAATGACTGCCACAGACTCCTGAATCCTGGAAAGACAGCTCTGTGCACGCTCCACGATCTTTCGTTTTTCTTCGTCAAATCCCAGTTCTTCCCATTCTTTCTTCTCCTGCTCCAACGTCTCAAGCACCTGCAGATATTCCTTGTATTTTTGATCCGTTGTGATCAAACACGGGAACTCCTGATTCACATGCCCCTGCAACAAATAATTGTGTTGAATCATCATCTCCAGTTCACTGCGGATTTTCGTCTTTGATGTATGAAACTTTTCTGCAAGTTCCTCAAGAGCCACGATCTCACGATCTCCGATAAACTTTTTAAACCGGTAAAACCGGATCACACGCACAATCTTACGAACTCCCCATATCAGCAAAATCAGACACAAAATCGCCAGACATACATCTTTTGCCGTAAAAACCATCTGCGTCCGTGCAAGTTCCGGAAGTTCTTCGTTCTGAAACTCCTGCATCAGCAGAATATCCATCCATACCAGAAGGATTTTATATGCCATCCCCAAACCTCCCAGCAAGATCAGTAAAACTCCGGATATCCTTCCAGGCACTCTTTTATTATATTTTTCCATTTTCGCTCCTCCGCCTGCACTCTCCATTACCTGGTCAAAATGGAATACAGCTTATCCCCATAATTTTTCGTTCCGTATCCATCTGTATCGCCAAATACCATAAACCCATCTTCCATTTGATAGGTGGCTCTTGCAGTACGGTTCGGCGGATATAGATTCTGTTCTTTCGCCTGACACACTGCCCAGTCCAGATTATCCCATCCGATGACAGAGATCTCCTGATCCGGATACAGCTTCTCTGCATCAATTGCCAAGGCATAAGAAATCGGATATTCCTGTGTACTGTAATTCTCGTTTCTATGGAACAGCAAGGTCTGATCAAACTCCCATCCCGAGAGCTCTTTTTCTGCCAAATCACGGACTTCCTCTGGAGGTTTTGTTGTTTTACAGGTATACCCTGTCATGCGTCTTCTCCCATTGGTTGAGAATACATACACACCTTCTGCTGCCTTTTCCGCTTTCGGTTCAAACACCTGATCATAAGATAAGCTCAGAAGTGTATATGCCGGACTGAAAAATGTCTCCCCTTTTCCATACTCCATCCATGTCGTCGGAAAAATCGAATAAGACTCCTTTTCCGTCACTGCCTGTTTCATCTCCAGAAATACCCTTTGAAACAAAACAGCAGATGCAATATCGATCTGATATTTCTCTTCTATCGCTTTTAGCCCTGTTTCAAACTGTTCTCGGTAATCTACATTTGGATTTTGAATCCGTTCACGCATGGTCGGTACGGCAGAATCTCCAAAATACAGTGCAAAAGCCCCATTAATCCGAAGTTCTCCCAATTTTTCTATATCAGGCAAAGCTTGACGCACCTTCACCTCTTCTGTAAAAAACTGCTTCAGATTTCCTTCATATTCTGTCATGTATGCCCCTGCAGCCACCCATGGACAATAGTAATAAGGCTCACTCAGCTCCACACTCGAATACTGCATCGTGTCACAGCACACCTGATCAATTCCAGTCTTCTCAGCAGCTTCCTGCATCAGATCTTCTGAAATCTCCTCCCACTGAAAAGTATCCAGATACACAACTTTCTCTTTCGACAAATACAGCATATAGATCACCTTGCCCGGATCCTCCTCTGATTCGGCCCGAAACCCCAGATAAGATCGGAGATTGGATGGATCCCAGGGAGAGACGGATAACTCTCCGGAACTGCACACCTCTTCTCCATATTTTTCATTCACATACTGTGACATCCTGACTGCCGCCAGTCTGAAATCATACTGATCCGCTGCGCGCTTCAATTTTCCATAATCACTTCTATAAAATCGTACCATAGAAATCCCGCCTGCAAGAAATACCAATGCAAGCAGTCCACTTATACCGGCAATCCATATGCGCCGCTTTTTCTTTCTCTGTTTCTGTATTTTCTGCCGCTCAATCTCCCGCCTCAGAAAATACAATTCCCACTGTGTATTCATAGGCTCACCACCTAAAATCAGAAAACAGTTCTTTTATCAGGGCTTCCTCATTCATGCCAAGCATCAGCTCATATCCCGGAGATGCCACATCGCTGATATAGCATTTTACCAGATATTTTCCCCCTACTTCTGCCACTGCCTGATAGGAAATCTGCTGTGTTCCGCCTTCCGTCACCTCTTTTTCAGCAAGATAAAAAACGGTGAGGTCTTCCTTGACGGAAAGTGACTTGATTTCCCCTGCTTCATAAGTACCTCCCTTCTTTTCTGCATTTTCCTTCTCTTGTGCATTTCCTTCTGTCCAATATTTTTTTTGCAATTCTGCATTGTTCCTGTCATCCAGAAATTCTGCCTGATAACTGATATAGATGCTGTCTCCATCCCCACATGGTTTGGTAAATTTGGTATTTTCATACTCTTCATAATCTTCTTTGTCAAACACATATTCTTCCGGAAGACGTACCTGAACACTTTCTGTATCTGTACATCGGATGGGAACATATCCATCTGACATTTCATACGCTTTGCGTTCTTCTTTCCGTTTCTCCCCATCTTTCCAGGTATTCTCCAATTTGGTATCATACGCAACCGAATATGGACTGTTTTCCATTTCTACTAATTCCGCATAGGCCTGAATTCGAAACTTCGTTTCTACATCGTCCGCTGTTTCATTCTGCCAGAACGCATATCCATATATATAGCTGTCTGCCAGTTCTTCCCAGCTCGTAAATGCACTCTGAAGCTTTTTTGCGATCGGAAGAGACAGATCCAGACATTCTTCCAGATTGATATAATCTGCAAGATAACAGTCCCCCAGCACTTGAAGCGCTCTGCTGTAATCCCAGCCATCCATTCCATGCTCTCCATATTGCGTGTACATCTCATGAGCATCCTGATATCGCGCAAATTCCTCGTCATCCTCGGAAAAATTTGTCATAGCCTCTTCTGTGGAAAGCTCCAGCAAGCCTTTCTTCTCCAATTTTTTCACCGTTTTTAAATAGGTTTCCCTGTGACCTTTTATAAGCAGCTTATTGATGACTTCTGTCACATCGTCTCTGCCATTGATTCCCCAGCCCTCTGAAAGTGTCAGTTTGATTCTGTCCTGCGAAGATTCCTTTTCCTGGTCTGATAATCCGCCTATCACACCCAGAGTCTTATGATTATATTGCGTATATACGGCATACGCTGCACAAATCCACTCTACCGTATCGCTGTTGATCTCAGCCTGCACAAAAGGCGATGCCTGATACTCTCCTTTGAGTTCGACAGTTTCTGCCGATTGGCTGTTTTCAGATGCTCCACATCCTGTCAGCATGGACATCCCCATTGTCACTGCAAGCACTACTGAAAGAATCCGTTTTCTTTTTTTCTTTTTTTCCTCTCGCATTGCATATACCTCCGACATGTTTTTCTTTCATTATAATCGAAAATATTGCAATACTCTATTTATTTTTATTCCTTTTGCATAAATTTTTCTACTTTTTTCATTTCTAATGTAAAACGCAGTTTTGGTATGATCTCTCCTTTCCCACCTCCAGGCTCTCTGATCAGTTCTGCAGTCAATTTTGCTTCCATTGCTTCTGCCAGCTGCTTTGCTACCGTAAGTCCCAGACCGGTTCCTTCCTGTGTTCTTGCCCGGTCTTTCCTGTAAAATCGTTCAAACAAATGCTCCACATCTGCCTCTGTCACATTGAAGGCATCATTTTCAAAACAGATCCACACCTGCTGCTTTTGCTCTCTTACAAACACATGCAAAAAACTTTGTGCATATCGTCCTGCATTCTGAATCAAATTTAAAAAAATACGCTCCAACGCCGATGCATCCCCTAACACTTCTATGATATGCTCCGGAATCTCCGCCTCCAGCTCCAACGCGCGTTTTTCTAAAATATGATAACTATCCATCAGTGATTCCCTAAGAATCCTTCCTACATCTGTTTCCTTGATCTCCACTTCATAATCTCTGGCACTAAGTCGGGACAAATCATAGAAATCTGTCACCAGTCTTTGCATGGTCTTTGCTTTCCGCTCGATCGTCTCCACCATCTCCATGTCCGTCTCCTTTTGTCCCTTCATCAGCTTTAAATATCCCAATATCACAGTCAACGGGGTACGCAGATCATGACTGATATTCTCAATCTCTGACTGAAATGCCCGCTCTCGCTTTTCATACTCCTGACGCTCTGTTCGAATCTGTTCCAATGCCTGATTGACAGATTGCGCCATATTTTCCAGCTCTTTATCCGGCATCGCCATGTGAAGGATCTGATTCTGCTGTATATCTTTCAGAATATCCTGAAACTCCCGATTTGCCTCTTTCATTGCTTTTTTTAATAAGAAAAAACGAGTGGCAAAGTAAACTGCGATCACGATTGCAACGCTAAATAATACCCATAGCACATCTATTCCTCCATCGCTTCTGAACTTACTGTGATCACTCTCATTCGTTCGCCAAATTCCTCATCTGTCATTTTCCCCGCTGCAAATTCTGCCATTGCCAGATACATTTTTTCCCTTTTTGTATGTGGTCCGCTGATGCATCGCTCCAACAATTCCATCTCATTTTCTATCGGCTTTAGCACATGCTCTCTTTTAACAAATGCTTCATAATAGCGCACACCAAATCTTCTCTGCGAAACCGCATCCATATGAATTCCATCCGGATTGGGAGTCAGACCTTCTGCAGTCACAAAGCAGCTATTCTCCTGTTCTCTCGCAAACTTTAACAACTGTTCATTCACAAGTTCATATTCTGTACAATTCAGGCCAAATCCGTTCTTTCCTAAAAAATCCCCTAATCCACCAATAATCAAAGGAACTTCGAATGCGTTTAATTCTTTTCGGAGTGACTCAATAATCACCTGTAATTTTTTATAATACGTCTGATAACCACCTCCGTAACTGTCACTTTCGCCCTGATGCCACAAGATACCGATCAGTTCACTGTCCTGCATCGCAAATCCAGCCTGTATCACTGCATTCTTGAACAGATTTTTGTCCACTGCCCAATCATCCAGTGAACTTCCCCCTTCCGCACATGGAATCAGCCCGATCTGTTCTCCCTCATGCTCCATACACCACATCGCAGCAAAGGAACCCGCAAGCCCGATTCCTGCATTCGGACGGTCATAGTTGATGGGTTCCGCCATCATCTGCCATCCTGCATTGCGAAGCATTAGGATTCTTTCATTACAGATCATCGGTACTTCATTTATAAATCCTCTTCCTGCCATATTTGACTGACCGATCATTAAAATAGATTTCATGATTTTCTCTTTCCCTCCTTCGTAAATATCTGATGTAATTTGATCTCTCTCATCCCTTTCTCGCTCAAATTAGAATTGTCTATTGTTTTATCACAAAAGACTTGTTATCAATTGCCCGCATTGTGGCCAGGATACCATCCAAATGATCGTACTCATGCTGAATCAGTTCAGACATATCGTCTTCCAGATACATTTCCTGTTCTTTCCAGTTCTCGTCCAGATAGTGTAAAATACAGCGGCGATAGCGTCTGACCCGAACCAGAAGATTTGGAAATGACATACAATCATCCATCAGCTCCATCATTTCATTACCCACAAATTCTAACCGGGGATTGATAATGACATAAGGCTGATCTGTCAAAATACAAATCAGCCGCTTCTGTACCCCAATCTGTGGTGCCGCAATTGCCCGTCCAAACCCATAATCTCGTCGGATACCTCTGATACAATCAAACATATCCGTAAAAACAGAGCGCAGTTCTTCTAATTCCTCACGTTTCACCTCCTCTGAAATCTCATACAATCTGGGATTGCCAAGCAATAAAATATCTCGTTCCATGTTTTCATTCTCCTTTTATACCTCTTTTTTCCGCAGCATTACAATTCCTGCCACTATCGCAAGCACTGTTCCCACGATTCCCACAATCACACATTTTGTCATTCCCTGGGAAGTCTTCCACAGCACTTCACAATGAGACATATTGACCTTGGCTCCAAACTGAAACAGATTCGCAGGCAGAAGCTGTGCAAAATCCCACAAAAATTCTATGCCCCATTGTCCCAGTAAAACCATTCCAGCCAACAGTAACACTCTCGGTATCGCATATACAATTACTGCCCACAGCATTGCTGCCATCACCTCATTTTTGAAATATGCCAGAAGTGCGATCCCCAGGATCATAGATGCAACTGCTGTTCCATACACTGCCGGAATCTCGGTTAAAATAATTTTCAGGCTTGTCGGTCCCGTATGCTCTAACAAGAACCATGCACTTCCTATATAGGCAGTCAATACCAGCGCCATTATAACCGTTGCCGTCAAAACTGCAGTCATGCATTTCCCCAAAAACAGCTTTTCTCTGGAAATCCCAAACGCCACTGCATTTTTCATATTTCCGTTTTTATGTTCCTCCTCATACAAAACTGCTGCAACAATCAGCCCTGCATAAGTAAAAAGCATCGGACTTCCTGCCAGAAAACTGAATGAAAAAGAAGTAATATCATAGGGAAAATCCTGCGTTGTACTACTGGCCACACCTGTCACATACAAAATAATATGAAACAACACCGGCAATACTGCCATAATTCCTGTCATCACATAAGTCGAGCGGCTGTGCATCACTCTGTAGCATTCACTTTTTATATAATTTAACATCCCTGATTCCCCCCCCTTCTTCAGATTCATGTAATACGCTTCCAAAGATGCCTGTTTTCTGGTCAGCTCCCGGATAAAAATTCCATGTTCTGCTGCAAGCCTGCTGTAGACTTCAATATCCTGTTTTGGATTTACAATACGGATTTTCCCATCCGAAAGTACTTTGTATCCTTCTCCTGATAACTGTTCTTCCAGAAATACGGCATACTGCTGCACGTCTGACACTGTAATCTCCACAGAATCCGTACATCGTTCATGCAGGGTTTCCGCAGTGATCTGTTCCAGTAATCTTCCCTTACTTAAAAAGCCATATACCGTTGCCAGCTGCTGCAGTTCTGTCAGAATATGACTGGAAAGCAGAATCGTGATCTTCTTTTCTTCGTTCAGACGCTTTAAAAGCTGTCTGAATTCTACAATCCCACTGGGGTCCAGTCCGTTGATCGGTTCATCTAAGATCAACAGCTCCGGCTCTCCGAGCATCGCCATCGCCAGTCCCAGTCTTTGTTTCATTCCCATGGAAAGAGTCTTGCACCGGCACTTTCTTTTTTCCCAGATGCCCGTCATGCGAAGCATCTCTTCTACTTTTTCTTTTCCCGGAACTCCCTTCTGGATCCGATAATATTCCATATTATTTTCCACTGTCAGGTTTCCGAAAAAGCCCGGCTGTTCGATCATCACTCCACTGCGCCGTCTCGCCCTTTGCAGTTCCTTCTCTCCCTGTTCTCCAAACAGCCTGATCTCTCCTGTGGATGCCGCACTATGCCCTGCCAGAAGCTTCAAAAGTGTTGACTTTCCGGCTCCGTTATCCCCGATCAGCCCGTAAATATCTCCTCGCTTTACGCAGATATCCACATGATCGAGTGCCAGGACTTTTCCATATGTCTTTGTAATCTGTGTTGTTTCTATGACTCGTTCTCTCAACTTTCCTTCTCCTTTTTGTGTTTCCCTGTTTCCATTCGTAGTATACCGTTTTCTGTTTTAAGGAGTCCTCAAGAAAGTTTAAAGAAACTATAAAGATTACTCCAGCTTAAACCCGATTCCCCAGACTGTTTTAATATAAGATTCTTCTTTGTCTGCCTTCTGGATCTTTTTGCACAGATTGCTGACATGCACATTGACCGTATTGTCTTCCCCATAGTACCCGCCTTTCCAGACCTGCTCATAGAGATGTTCTCTGGAATATACCTTCTGTGGATTCTGGATCAGCAAATACAAAATATCATATTCATGCATGGTCAGTGGAAGCTCAATGCCTGATACTTCAACTTTTCGGGATTGTGGATATAAGCTCAGATTTTTGTATCGAAAAACCTCCTGTTCTGCTTCCATATTCTGTGCTTCTTTTGTATAACGCCGCATGGCAGCTTCTACTCTTGCAATTACTTCCTCTGGATCAAATGGTTTTGTAATATAATCGTCAGCGCCAAGCCGAAGCAGCTTTACCTTGTCCTGCACTGACACTTTCGCTGATAAGATCAGCACAGGCATCTCTTTTTTCTGTTCCTGTCGGATCTGCTCCAACACCTCTTCTCCTGTCATCCCCGGAAGCATCAGATCCAACAGCACACAGTCCGGTAATTCCCGTTCCATACAAAATAATGCCTCTGTTCCGGAAAATGCCTGCCGCACCTGATATCCTGCCCCTTCCATAATTTTGACCAGCAGACCACTGATATCCGCATCATCCTCTACGATCAATATCTTCTGTCGTTCCATAAACTCCTCCATATTGTACACTTTTTCCACATTGTATCATTTTCGCAGTGTTCTTTCAATTTCTGTTTCTGCACAACAAAAAGAGCCATTGCTCCATTTCACAATGACCCTTGTTATGATACTCTGAACTTCCTATCCAAACTCTCTGCTTCTTGACACGCTTGGCACTTTCTTTTTCTCTGTCGCATACACAAACTGATATAGTGTATATGCCATCAGCACAGCTCCCATCACATCAATGACGGAGTGCTGTTTTAAAAACATCGTCGCAAGGATGATCAGTCCTGCTAAAATATAGGCTCCGTTGCTGATCACCGGATGCTTCTTCAGCTGCTCACTCTGTGCGATTGCAATACATGCAGCCAGAGAATTGAACACATGAAGACTCGGAAATACATTCGTCGGGGTATCTGCCAGATACAACATCCTGACCATATCTGTAAATATATTATCCCGGGGAAATACGACCGGTCTTAATGTCAGTCCGTTCGGAAATACTGTAGAAATCAAAAGAAAAATCGTCATTCCGATAAAACTGAGCTTCGCCAGCTTATAAAACCCTTCTACATCTGTAAAGAAAAAATAGAGGAATACCGCAGCAATAAAGACAAACCAGAGCAGATACGGCACAATAAAATACTCAACAAACGGAATCTTATCATCCAGTACGGAGTGGATCACATGATACTCCGACTCTGCTGTAATATGCTTTTCCAGATACATAAACCACGGCATATAGATAAACGCATACAGGAATACCCATGCATGTTTATATTTTTTTATAAAATTTTTCAATGCACTGCTCCTGTTCATTCTGACCGCTCCCTTAATTTGTAAAACATAATACTTTTTAACTGCCCCGATTATAGCACGATTTTTTTTAATCAACAAGGCGATTCATAAAACCTTAACAAATCTTTTGATTTTCTTTCTATTTCTTCTAATTTTTTTCGAAAATGTACATATCAAATCTGCTCTTTGCACGCTGAAGCATCTCTTCTCCATGCAGTGTCCATGCCGCGATTGGTACATGAAAAATATGTTTTTGCATCCACAGACTCAGGTTCTTGCTGTCCTCCATTTTATAAGAGATGAAATCCGGTCTGCAGATACAGTTGCTCAATAAATATTTTACGCAGAATCTGAAAAAATAATGCGGTGTCTTTTCACTTTTTACAAGATCGGAAGACAACTGTCCCCGCAAAATCTGCTTTTGATTCTTTCTCATCCACTGCAGTACCAGGCTGTTAAATGACTGTACCAGGAACGTTCCCTTATAATCTTCCATCGTCTTTGCCAGACAACGGCAGATTTCCATATCTTCTGTCAGCAGCTTTACCTCGATCAGGATCGGAACTTTTCCCCGCACAAGATGCAGAACATCCTCAAGCAGCGGAATTGGCTCTGCAGTCTCAAGAAGCCGGAGGTTTTTCAGCTCCTCCCATGTCTTCTCCTCTATTGTTCCGGAGACTTTGCACATCCGCTTCAGAGAATCATCATGGAATACTGCTATCTTCTTATCTTTTGTCAGATGTACATCCAACTCAATTCCTTTGTTTGCCCGTATTGCTTCCCGAAAAGCCGCCATCGAATTTTCCGGAATTCCGATCTTTTTATCATGCAGCCCTCTATGCGCCCACTGTGTTCCTCTGAATTTCCAGATCTCCCGTTTTCTTCCCATTCCCGGGAAAATCATATAAAAATACGCGCCAATTACGATCAGGATACATCCTGTCAGATATCTCCACATATTCCTCGCACCCCTTTATGATGTAATCACCCGCACCTGCTGCGGCAGTACATGCATCCGGATTTCTTTTTTCAAAAATACTGCCTCTCCGTCCGTGTGCACCGCTCTTGCCTGAGAAAACCGGATTTTTACTTCTTCGCACCGGAAAATGGAAATGCCTTTATGTCCTACATGTTTTCCCTGAAATGCCAGAAGCAGTGTTCTGATCACCTGCCATCTTTTCAGACCGGATACTACGATCACATCCAGTTTTCTGTCTCCCGGATCCGCCTCCGGACAGAATTTAAATCCGCCGCCTTCATACGGCTGATTCTGGACTGCCACAAAATAGGTATCTCGAAATACCTGTGTCTCTCCTTTGTCCAGTTCGATCTCCGCCCGCACGGAATCATCTTTGATCAATCTGTCGATTGCGATTCCTGCATAAGTCAGCTTTCCAAGTCTGATCTTATTCAGCGCCGCCTTCAACTTCGAAACACTTGCCTGATGACAAATGATCGCATCAAATCCGATTCCCGCACTGACTGCAAACCGTCTGCTTTTCTCTCCATAATCTACGACACCGATATCCATCTTCTGTATTGCCTGCGGATGCAGAACAAGATGAAGTGCTTTGACGGGATCTTTTGGAATCTTCATTCCTCTTGCAAAATCATTACTGGATCCAGTCGGAATATATCCCAGGATCACATGGTCAAAATTTTGTATTCCGTTTAACACTTCATTTACTGTTCCGTCTCCGCCCAGAACGACCAGAGTCTTTTCTTCCTGGTCAGCCGTAAGCATCGCTGCGATCGCTGTCGCATTTTTTCTTCGTTCCGTCAGATAAATCTCATATTTTATCTGACTCTTTTCCAATTCTTTTTGTACCTCTTCCCAGATTGCCCGTCCTCTTTGGGAGCGGGAATTTGGATTTATAATAAAACAATATCTCATTCCAGAAACCTCCGGATCTAATCTAATGTACTGTCCAGATATTTTCCGAGTGAACGTGCCATATTCCCCTCAAAATCTGCTTCTCCGTTTCGCAGACACCATTCAAACACGTTTCCGATCACAATCATACGAATGTCCGTGGTAAATGCCTCGATTTCCACGTTCATCTGAATCCTTCCTTCTTTTATTGCTTTTTCCACATAGTTCTGTACTGTCACGATTGGATACGGACGCTCCGTCCGGCTGACCGGATTGAGCGCCTGATTCTTCGTATCATAGTATCCTGCCATAAACTCAACACCCAGTTCCTTGCAATAAGAAACATAATTTAAATATACCTGGATGATCGTTCTTTTTGCATCCTCTGCATTTTCCGGCAAATCCAGAAGATCCGGATTAATGCTCGGCTGATCCTCGATATAATAAGACAGAAGATCATCCTTTGTTTTGAAATGGTGATAAAAGCTGCCGTTGGACACACCGGCCTCTTCACATATATTTTTAATTGATAATGTCTCATATCCACTGCGCTGCAGAATCCGCTTTGCCGCCTTGAAAATCTTTTCCTTTGTTTCCATGGACTTTTTCTGCTGCTTGGATAATCCTGTTGTTTCTTCCATGATAATCACTCCTTATTTGCACCCAAGTATATCACAAATCGAAAAGTCATTCAAGAAAACAGAGCATGCTCTAATCTATTTTTGTTTCCACACACAATATGCCTCAAACGCAGATGGAATCGAATACTTTTCCTTTAATACTTCTTCTTTTGCAAAAATCATTTCCTTGCTGCAGTTTTTCTCCAACTCATCCACTCGGATCTCATACCCTTTCATGTGCCATTCCACATGACTGAAAATATGCTTCGCAACCGGAAGTTTTTTGATACGGATCGGAGAAAGGCCAATCGACTTGCTGTACTCGATCACTTCTTGTTGACTCAGCCAGCCTTCCAGATTCGGCAGTTCGTATAATCCCGCGAGAAGTCCTTTGTCCGGACGTTTCTGAATTGCCAGAGTATCACTGTCATGAAATACAAGTACCGTCCTCTTTTCGATTTTTCTTCCCTTTGCTTTTGTTTTGACCGGAAGCTCCATTGCGATTCCTTCTTTTCTGGCACGGCAGATCTCTGCTGCCGGACAGATCTCGCACTTTGGCTCTCCGTTTGGCACACATACGATCGCACCAAGCTCGATCAATCCCTGATTAAAGTCTCCCGGACAATCTTTTGGAATCACTTCCTCCAGTGCCGTCTCTATCGCCGTACGGACTTTGGCTTTCATAATATCTTCTCTGCTTGCCAGAATCCGGGACACCACACGCAGCACATTTCCATCCACCGCCGGTTTTGGTATTCCAAACGCAAAAGATCCGATAGCTCCCGCCGTATAATTTCCAATTCCTGTCAGTGCATGGATTTCTTCATATGATTCCGGAAACTGACCGCCATACTGCTCAACCATCTGGATCGCAGCTTTCTGCATATTGCGGACCCGGTTGTAATATCCAAGCCCTTCCCACAGCTTCATCAGCCGGTCCTCTTTTGCATTGGCCAGATCCGTGATCGTCGGAAGTTCCTTTAAAAACCGGTCATAGTACGGCTTCACTGCTTCCACCCTAGTCTGCTGCAGCATAATCTCAGACACCCACACACGGTACGGCGTCACATCATGCCTCCACGGCAGATCCCGCTTATTTTCACGATACCAGGCTACAATCGGATCTACGGTTTCCCACAAAATCGGTTTCTCTAATACAACCGGAACTTCTTCATCGATTTTGATCGAATCTTCTGTCACCTGACAGTCATACGCCAGAATCTTTACCCCTGCTGCTTTTGCTTTTTTCAGTACTTCACCAAATTCCAGCTGTGTATCCATATTCGGTGTAAAATAGCGGACGCCTTTCATCTGGATCACCAGAAATACATAAGCATCGTATCCTTCCTTTTTTGCACGGATCAGTTCTTCCATATGCTTTACTGCCCGCTCACTCGGCGCATCCGGAAAACGCACAACACCATCCTCTTCCAGGGTCACTCCCTTGACCTCGATAAACGCTTTCTTTTCTCCCGACTCCACATAAAAATCAAATCGGGAGTTGCCGTATGTTGTCTCCGGGCGAACCGTCACCGGTTCAAGAAACAAATTGCCTGCACGCAGCCATTCTTCCACGACTTTGTTTGGAATCTGGGAATCCATATTGATCAGACGCTTTCCTTTTCTCACCCCGATCAGATCCCATTTTGTCTTTCGCTCCGGGTTGTCACTCTCCTGCACAAAAATCTCTGCTTCGGGCACAAGAAGTTCCGCGCACCTGCCTGTATTCTTCACGTGGATCGTCTCTTGTTTTCCTGCAATCCTGGCATACGCAATAAAACGGTTCGGCCGTTCCAGAAATGTCGCCCGCTCTATTCTCTCATATTTCATAATCATCTTTCTCCTGTTTTGCCGGGCATCTCTCCCAGCCTGACTTTTTCAAGCTGCCTTGCGTCTTCCTTTGTCAGATAATCAAACAGATAGTTTCTGTCATTTTCTGCTTTTCCAAGATGTTCTCTTCGAATTTCCAAAAGCGCAAGCTCCACTTCCTCTTTCAATCCCAAAGCAGACATACGCGCTGCGCCGTGCCCCAGAATGATCACCTGTTCCAGCGCATCTGATGTAGCAACTGTCACATGATGATTTCTTCCGATCCTGCGGACTGTCTTTTCAATATACTGATCCGCAGTCTCGGCCTCTTTTGTATATACCACATGAATGTTGTGATATTTCATCACAGATCCCGGACCGCCTTCTACCTTGTAGGCATCAAAAACCAGGATCAATGTACATTTTTTATATCCCTGATAATTACACAGCACGTCCATCAGCTTGTCTCGGGCACTTTTCAAATCTGACTTTGCCAGCTCTTTTAACTCTTCCCATGCAAAAATAATATTGTATCCATCTACAAGGAGATATTCTTCCTTTTTTTCTTCTTTGCGTGATGTCCACTTATCATCCGCTGCCGGCTGTGCTTTTGCCCTTACCATTACGGGTGTCCGGTTCTTTTTCACCGGATCCGGTGTTCTTGCGTAAATCGCATCCAGTTCTTCCCGGGTCAGTTCGATCTGGGAAGAAGTACTGCGTGTCTGACGCACCACCGGGCGCTTCTTCTCTTCGGAAACCTCATTGCTCTCCAGCGTGTTTTCCAGATGCATATACGCTTCCACTTCATCCCAGTTCACTACAAATCCGGCTCCATGCGCGCAGAACACCGAGCCTGTCGGATTTTCCAGATCTGCCTCAGGGTCATATCCGATTTCTTCCACGATAGGCTCCTGATCCGGACATTTTTCATAGCCTTTTAACCGACAGGACATCCGTCCTCTCCCTCCGGTATACGAAGTGAGCTCTGTCTGATATCCGCGCATCTGAGACACCGGGGCACACCCTTTTAAAATGGAGATTTCCCCGTCTGCGACAGGCGGCTCAAATGTCCCGCTTCTTTTCTGGATATCCATCATAGCCCGTCCCACGTGCTCTGGAAGGAGCTCCATCTCGAACTCATAATACGGCTCCAGAAGGACACTCTTTGCTTTTCTAAGCCCCTGACGCACTGCACGATAGGTCGCCTGTCTGAAATCTCCGCCTTCTGTATGTTTCTGATGAGCACGACCGGATACCAGTGTAATCTTCATATCTGTGACCGCCGATCCGGTCAGTACCCCTTTATGCTCTTTTTCTTCCAGATGAGTAAGAATCAGACGCTGCCAGTTGCGGGCGAGAATATCTTCACTGCAGTCTGTAAAAAACTGCAAACCGCTCCCACGCTCTCCCGGCTCCAGTAAAAGATGTACCTCCGCATAATGACGCAGAGGTTCAAAGTGTCCGACCCCTTCGACAGGATCCTCAATCGTCTCTTTATAGACCACTTTCCCTGTTCCAAATTCCACACGTACTTTAAACCGATCCCAGATAATGCTTTTCAGAATTTCGATCTGCACTTCTCCCATCAGCTGCGCATGGATCTCACCAAGCCGCTCTTCCCATACAATATGAAGCTCGGGCTCTTCCTCTTCCAGCTCTTTTAGATTGAGAAGCATCTTGTGTATATCACAATCCGGCGGCAATTCAATCCGATAATTCAGGACCGGTTCTAAAATCGGCATATCAGACTCCGACTCTGCTCCCAGCCCCTGTCCCGGATACGTATCAGAAAGCCCGGTCACTGCACAGACTTCCCCTGCATGTACCTCTGAAAGCATCTCATATTTTGCACCGGAATAGCGGCGGATCTGATTGATCTTCTCCTCCGTATCCGTGATGATCTCCCTGACCTTTATACTTCCTCCTGTCACTTTTAAATATGTCAGTCTGTTCCCCTGCTCATCCCGTCCAATCTTGTATACTTTCGCACCAAATTTTGCGGGATACTGTCTCTCCTCGGTCAAACTCTCAAGCGCATCCAACAGTTCTTCCACACCTTCTGTGTGCAGAGCTGAGCCAAAATAACACGGAAATACCCGTCTCTGACTGATCAAATCTGCTACCTGCTCTCTCGGAAGTTCTCCGTTCTCCAGATACTGCTCCAGCAGCCCTTCATCACACATGGCTAGCTGCTCTGCTGCCTCTTCACTGCTTTCACTTCCAAACACTTTTTCAAAATCAATACAGTGATCTCCAAATCGCTTTTTCAATTCTGCCAGAACGCGTTCTCTGTCTGTTCCCGCCTGGTCCATCTTATTCACAAAAAGAAACACCGGGATCTTGTACTGTCCAAGAAGTCTCCACAGTGTCTCTGTATGTCCCTGTACTCCGTCTGCACCACTGATCACAAGCACTGCATAATCCAGAACCTGCAGTGTCCGCTCCATCTCCGCAGAGAAATCCACATGCCCCGGTGTATCCAGCAGAGTTATCCCCATATCCTTCCAGGAAAGCACTGCCTGTTTTGAAAAAATAGTGATTCCTCTGGAACGTTCCAGATCATAGGTATCCAGAAATGCGTCCTTATGATCCACCCGTCCCATTTTCCGGATACTTCCGCTTATATAGAGCATACTTTCCGACAGTGTCGTCTTTCCTGCGTCTACATGAGCGAGGATGCCAAGACAGATATGTTTTTTTACTTTTTCAGACTCTTTTGAGCTCATGAAAACGCCCCCTCTTGTGATTACATTGATGTTGTATTATATCACAAAAGGAGGCGATAGTCGAGATACGTTCTCGTTTTCACTCTTCTATAAAATTTTTGACAAAAATTCTTTCAGTCTCGGATCCTTCGGATGCTCAAAGAACTCCTTCGGATTTCCTTCTTCTTTGATCTGCCCTTCATCTACAAACACAACTCTTGTGGCAACTTCTTTTGCAAATCCCATTTCGTGTGTTACCACAACCATAGTCATTCCGTCTCTTGCAAGCTGTTTCATCAGCTCCAGAACTTCTCCTACCATCTCCGGATCCAGCGCAGAAGTCGGCTCATCGAACAACATCACATCCGGATTCATTGCCAGAGACCGCACGATCGCAATACGCTGTTTCTGTCCACCGGAAAGCTGATCCGGATATGCATCTGCCTTGTCTGCAAGTCCAACCCTCTGCAGCAGTTCTTTTGCTTTTTTCTCTGCCTCTTCTTTCGACATCTTTTTCAATGTCACAGGTGCAAGCATGATATTTTCCAGGATCGTCTTATGTGGAAACAGATGGAAATGCTGGAACACCATTCCGATCTTCTGACGATGAACATCAATATCTGTCTTTGGGTCTGTAATATCCGTCCCTTCAAATAAAACAGTTCCTCCTGTTGGAACCTCCAACAGATTCAGAGACCGCAAAAATGTAGATTTTCCTGATCCAGACGGTCCGATCACAACAACGACCTCTCCTTTTTTGATCTCTGTAGAAATCCCACGCAGTACTTCCAACTTTCCAAATGCCTTTTTCAGATCCTGAACCTGGATCAATACTTCGTTCTTATCGTTCATTTGTGCGCAGTCTCCTTTCCAGTTTGTTCATAAAGAATGTAAGCAGCATCACCAGTGCCAGATAGATCACTGCCGCTGTGATTAATGGAATAAATGCCTCAAATGTACGGCTCTGAATTACCATTGCCGCCTTTGTCAGATCCTGTTCTCCAATATATCCGATGATCGCAGTCTCTTTGATCAGCACGATCATCTCATTGACCAACGCCGGGAGTACATTTTTAAATGCCTGCGGCATAATGATCAGACGCATCGTCTGTCCATAGCTGAGCCCAAGACTTCTTCCAGCCTCTGTCTGTCCTTCCGGAATCGCCATAATACCGGACCGCACGATCTCAGCTACATAGGCTCCGGAGTTGATACCAAATGCCAGCCCTCCGATAACGATGGAATTCAGGGAAGAAGCCCCGAACACAACGAGATACATGAACAATACCTGGATCATGCTCGGTGTTCCCCTGATAATGGTCAGATACACTTTACAGATTGCATTTAAAATTTTGAATTTTCCGGTCTTATCATGCAGAGAACGAATGATCGCCACAGTAAAACCAATGATCACACCTACTAAAAGTGCAAACAATGTTACAAGGATCGTAACTTTCAGACCGTTTACCAGCAAAAGCCACCGGTCATCTTCAATAAAGTTCTGATATAACTTTTCTGAAAAGCTCATGTTTTTACCTCTCTTGTATGTTTCTTTAACAGTTCAAAACAGGGCTGCCTGATTTTTGTCCCGCACCCCTGTTATTGTATCTCATTACCATTCTGTGATTATTTTCTTACGATCACTACCTGGCTTGCATTTGCATATGTGTCTGTGAAATCTGCATTTTTCTGACGCTCTGCATCCACTGTCATGCCGGCTGCACCGAAATCTGCCTTTCCTGCTGCAATGGATGGAAGAATAGAATCAAATTCCATATCCAGAATCTCCAGATCATATCCCATTTTATCACAGATTGCTCTGGAAAGATCCACATCGATTCCTACAATTCCGTCACCTTCATGATACTCGTATGGTTCAAATTCTGCATTCGTAGCCATAACAAGTGTTCCCTTGGAGTGATCCACATCTGCCGGAGATTCATACTGATATTTTCCGGTGTCATCTCCAATATAGTTTCCGATGATCTTATCAACTGTACCGTCTTCTTTCAGTTCTTCAAGCGCTTTGTTCATCTCATCCAGCAATTCCGTGTTTCCTTTTTTCACACACATTGCATATTCTTCTGTTTCAAAAACGCCGTCGATAATCTTCAGATCCTGATTCTTTTCTCCAAATTTTGCTGCCGGCTCAGAATCGATTACGACACAGTCGATCTTTCCGTTTTTCAGCGCCTGTATTGCAGTTGATCCTTTCGGATAACGCTTCATCTGAGAGTCTTTCTCTACCTGATCGGAGCTTAAGATATCTCCTGTCGTTCCCTGCTGAACACCGATCGTCAGTGTCTTAAGATCTTCCGGTTTCTCAACATTCACTTCTTTTTTCTCTGAAGAACCACATCCTGCAAGCGAAACCATACATGCCGCTGCCAGAACGATTCCTGTCAACTTTTTCATTTTCATCTTTCATTCCTCCCAAAACAAAATACACATAGTCTGTATAATCATTCATTTTATACATATATGATACCATGTTTTTACGAAATTGCAAGACTAATTATGCATAAATTATCATTTTTATACGTATATTTTTTGTATATAATTCATTTTTATGCAAGCAGTGCATGAATCCCGAAATACAGGAACACAATAATTCCAAGTACGATACGATAATATCCAAATGCCTTAAAATCATGATTCTGAATGTATTTTAATAAAAACTTGATCGCCAGAATGGACACAACAAATGAAACAACACATCCAAGCAGAAGAAGCCCAAGCTCAGTCCCTGTAAAGTCAAATCCAAAGTGACGAAGTTTTACAAGGCTGGCACCTGCCATTGCCGGAATCGCCAGAAAGAATGTAAAATCCGCTGCTGCAGTTCTTGACACGCCCAGTGCCAGTGCTCCGATGATCGTTGCTCCTGAACGGGAAGTTCCCGGAATCATAGCAAGCATCTGGAATACTCCGATCCAGATCAGGACCGGAACTCCCATCTGGGAAATCTTGGTGATCTGAGGTTTCCCTCCTTTGTGTCTGTTCTCGATCACAATAAACAGAACACCGACTACGATCAGCATCGTAGCAACTACATAAGAATTATTAAATTTTTCTTCAATAAAATCATTAAACAGGATTCCTACCACTCCTGCCGGTATGGAAGCGATCACTACTTTCACCCAGAGCTGCAGCGTCATTTTTTTCTGCTTTTCTGTCTTTTTCGGTGAAAACGGATTCAGCCGGTGAAAATAAATCACAACAACTGCCATGATCGCACCAAGCTGGATCACCACGTTAAACATATCCAGATACGACTGGCTGAAATTCAGCTTCACAAATTCTTCTACCAGGATCAAATGTCCTGTACTGCTGATCGGGAGCCATTCTGTAATTCCTTCCACAATCCCCAGTATGATTACTTTTAATGCTTCTAACATATCTCTCCTCCTATCTCAAAGCAAACTTTTCGACTGCTTTTGCCACGCCTTCTTCCTCATTCGTATCCGTCACATAATCTGCTACCGCTTTTACACTTTCCTCTGCATTGCCCATGGCAACTCCAAATCCCACGGCCTTTAACATTTCAAGATCATTGTCCCCGTCTCCGCATGCCATAATCTCATCTCTGTCAATTCCAAGTCTGTGCCCAAGCTCAATCATTCCAATTCCCTTATCGATTCCCTGAGCATTAATCTCAATATTATTTCCAAGCGATCCCGTCAATACCAGCCCCGGAATCTCTTCCAGCTCTTTTCTGGCACGCTCTATATCCTGCATATCCGCAAACATAAGCTGCAGTTTGTCTGCATCGCGCTTTGCTTCGCCATACCATTTTACAATAGACGGAACTACAGTCCTGGTAGACCTTACATACTCCCACATATGCGGATTCTTGTGATAACGCCAAATTTCCTGTAGCTGATTTTCCTGCGCATATACCTCCCGGTCAAAGTACGCCTCTTGTAATGTATCATACTTTTCTGTGATTTCCAACGCTTTCTTTCCTTTTTCATAAGGAACCGGATGCGAAAGAATCGTTTTTTCATGGATCAAATCGTAGATTCTCGCCCCATTGGTCGTCAGCGCATACTGCATTCCCTGTATCGCTCTTACCTGTCCTGGAATACCGGTAAGCGGCCGCCCGGTCGCTACCAGCACAATGATCCCCTGCGCGATGGCCTCCTCCAGTACACTCTTTGTATGATCAGTTACCTCTTTTTTTGAATTGAGCAAAGTCCCGTCCAAATCCAGTCCTATCATTTTTATCTTTTTCATGAAGCCTACTCCTCATCTTTCTGTTACTGCTCACAGTAACCTCTTTCTTAAAGTTTTGTAACTTATTTTATCAAAATTTGCGTTATTTCGCAATTTATAGTATAATAGCGAAGCAGACTTTTTTATAGAAAGGAATTAAAGTTATGAAATCAGGCTTAAAACGCAGGCTGCAAACAGGTACTGCACTTATTTGCTCCCTCGCAATGGCTTTTTCTGTTCTCCCTGTTTCCGCAGAGGAAAGCACCCAAAGCCTCGAAAGCAAAACTTCTGATCTGGCAGGCCAGCTGGCCGGTATCAATCAGGAACTTGTCGCCATCAGCGATCAGATATCTACGACTGAGATGCAGGTTGAGATTACGAATGGCGAGATTCAAAGGACAAAAGATTCCTTAGCCGACGCACAGGCAAAAGAAGCTCAACAGTATAATGACATGAAGACACGTATTAAGTATATGTACGAGACCGGAAGCGCATCACTTCTGGAAATGCTCTTTTCTGCAGAGGATATGACTGACTTTCTGAACAAAGCAGATTTTATCCAGAACATCAGCGACTATGACCGCAAGATGCTCACTGAACTGCAGGAGACGAAAAATCAAATCGCAGAAGAGGAAAAGACTCTTCAGGCACAGCAGGATTCTCTGGTCTCACTCCAGACAAGTCTGGATAAGAAGCAGTCTGATCTCGAAGCGAAAGCCGCTGCTACTTCTACTGATCTGGCTACATTTCAGGCACAGCTTGCAGCACTTAGAGCACAGGAAGCTGCAGAACTGGAAGCAAAAAGACAGCAGGAACTTCAGCAGCAACAGCAGCAAGAACAGCAGCAGGAATCGGACAAGCCTTCATCCGGTGACGGTAACTCAACAGTGACTCCGACACCTCCGACTACACCGGATTCCGGCGGAGATATCATTCAGGGAGGAGGCTCTGATGCAACCCATGATGAGCTCACTACCTTTGCCGCTTTATTGGACTGCGAGGCCATACATGATTATAATTCCATGCTGGCTGTAGCGACCGTGATCATGAATCGTGTGGAAAGTCCGCTTTTCCCGAATTCAATTCACGGTGTCATCTATGCAACCGGACAGTTTGAACCGGTCTGGAGCGGAAGACTTGATTCTATTCTGAATTCCGGTCCGTCCAGCCTGGCACTTCAGGTTGCCCAGGACGCAGTCAACGGAGCAAGACTTTCTTCTGTCATTGACTGCTACTTCTTCCTGTATGCAGGTGGTACCGATCGTCCGGGAGTCAATGTCGGCGGGAACCTTTTCTTCCAGAGCTGGTAGAAATTTATATGTACATAAAAAGTAGGCTGAAAATCGGTTTGTTAATACCGATCTTCAGCCTCTTTTCTATTGGTAATCCATAACATCAATCCATCTCATCAGGAAATCTTTCTCAAGCGCATTTTCCTTGGAAAGCTGTGCTGCTGCGACGATCGGAAGCCACTGCTGTACATACTGCATTGCTGTATCACTCTTCTTACAGAAAATCTTCAGGTACAGATCTGCTTTTTCCTGACTTTCCAGTGCAAACAAAAGATAGGTCATAGCTGCATCTGCACTTGCATTTCCCTGTGTCACATGAGCCCAGTCAATCACAGTCATCTTACCGTTCTTTCCAACGATCACGTTGCTCGGATTAAAATCTCCGTGACAGATCTTGTCATGCTTCGGCATACTTTCCAGTCGTGTCATCAGTTCATATCTTGTCGTCGCATCCAGGACTTTTAATCCATTGATCTGCCGGGCAAATTTATCTTTCATCTTGTTTAAAAGAGGTGCCTTTTTACTTGTAACACTCAGCTGCAGATCCACAAAATCATTCATATATTTTTCCAGATTTGTAGGATCGACCTTCATCATCTCTTCCATTGTCTTACCATCTTTGTACTCGATCACCAGAGCCCATTTTCCATCGATCTGTGTCACTTCTTTTACACTCGGGATATCCAGTCCTGCTTCTTCAACACGGGCAGTATTTAAAGCCTCATTCAGTACGTCTGACTTCGGATGCTCTTTTGCAAATATTTTTACAATTCCTTCTTCACATTTGTACACTTCTTTGTAAGAACGTTTTACGATTAAGTTTTTTTCTTCCAGTTTCATAAAAATTGCCTCCTGTCATACATTCTATCCCGCCCGGCAAATCCTTCCGGTGTGGTATCTGTTTTTCTTTTACTGACCTTATTATAGCTCCTGCTTTTTTGAAATGTAAGCCCCTAAAGTCAACTTTGTGCAATTTTTCACGATTTTTTTCTATCGAATATAATTGTTAATTTCTTAACTTACAAACAATTTTCTTCTTTTATATTTTCACAAAAAGAGGACACTCCTCCCGCCATTTCTGGCGTTTGGAATGTCCTTCTCTCTTATTTTCCTTACCGGAAATTATTTTCCATAGTAGCATTTCAGGTAAAGTTCTTTGATCTCTTTCATCAGTGGGTATCTTGGGTTTGCTCCTGTACACTGGTCATTGAATGCCTGCTCTACCATGTCATCCAGTGTGTCAAGGAAGTATTTCTCATCGATACCATACTCTTTGATGGATTTCTTGATTCCGATCTGTTCTTTTAATACTTCCAGTTTTGCAAGGAAGTTCTCAAATACTTCTTTGTCATCTTTTCCTGTGCATCCTGCAAAACGTCCTAACTCAGCGTATCTTGCAAGTGCATGTGGATACTGATACTGAGAGAATGTTCCCATCTTAGTTGGAACCTCAGATGCATTGTATCTCATAACTTCTGTCAGAAGTACTGCGTTTGCAACACCGTGTGGCAGATGGTGGAATGCTCCCAGTTTATGAGCCATAGAGTGGTTCAATCCAAGGAATGCATTTGCGAATGCCATACCAGCCATACAAGAAGCGTTCGCCATCTCTTCACGTGCTTTTGGATCATTTGCTCCGTTCTCATATGCTGATGGAAGGTTTTCAAATACCATCTTCACTGCTTTCATAGCAAGACCATCTGTGTAGTCTGTAGCCATGATAGATACAAATGCTTCGATCGCATGTGTCATAACGTCGATACCTGATGCACTTGTCAGTCCTTTTGGCTGTGTCATCATGTTGTCAACATCAACGATTGCCATGTTCGGAAGTAACTGGTAATCAGCCAGCGGCCATTTTACACCTGTCTCTGCGTCTGTAATGATCGCAAATGGTGTTACCTCAGAACCTGTTCCTGAAGATGTCGGGATTGCTACGAAGTATGCTTTTTTACCCATCTCAGGGAATGTGTATACTCTCTTACGGATATCCATGAAGTCCATAGCCATATCTTCAAAGTTTGCATCCGGATATTCGTACATTACCCACATAATCTTAGCAGCGTCCATTGCAGATCCACCACCAAGAGCAATAATTGTATCAGGCTCGAAAGAACGCATCATGTCTGCACCTTTCTGTGCACACTGCAGTGTCGGGTCCGGAGCTACTTCATAGAAGCATGTGTGCTGGATTCCCATAGCATCCAGTTTCTCTTCGATTCCTTTTACATATCCGTTTTTGTACAGGAATGAGTCTGTTACGATGAATGCTTTTTTCTTGTGCATGATTGTTCCAAGTTCATCCAGTGCAACCGGCATGCTGCCTTTCTTGAAGTATACTTTTTCAGGTGTTCTGAACCAGAGCATGTTCTCTCTCCTCTCTGCAACTGTCTTCACGTTAATCAGGTGTTTTACTCCAACGTTTTCTGATACGGAGTTTCCGCCCCATGAACCACATCCCAGTGTAAGAGATGGAGCCAGTTTGAAGTTGTAAAGATCTCCGATACCACCCTGAGCTGCAGGAGTGTTGATCAGAACACGGCATGTCTTCATTGCTGCATAGTGTTTTTCAATCTTTTCTGTCTGTGCCGGATGAACGTACAGAGCAGATGTATGTCCATATCCACCGTCTGCTACAAGCTGTTCTGCTTTTGCAAGTGCTTCGTCAAATGTTTTTGCTTTATACATAGCAAGTACAGGAGATAATTTTTCGTGAGCAAATTCTTCTGAAATATCTACAGACTCTACTTCACCGATCAGGATTTTTGTATTCTCAGGAACATCTACACCTGCCATTTTTGCAATCTCATATGCAGATTTTCCAGGAATCTTGCTGTTTAATGCACCATTGATGATAATTGTCTTACGAACCTTATCAAGCTCAGCGCCTTTTTTCAGGAAGTAGCATCCACGATACTGGAATTCTTTCTTCACTTCTTCATAAATGCTGTCCAGAACAGTAACTGACTGCTCAGAAGCACAGATCATACCATTGTCAAATGTTTTAGAATGGATGATAGAGTTTACTGCCATCTTGATATCTGCTGTATCATCAATGATAACAGGTGTATTTCCAGGTCCTACACCAAGTGCCGGTTTTCCTGAAGAGTAAGCAGCCTTCACCATTCCAGGACCACCTGTAGCCAGGATGATATCAGAATCTCTCATAACCTGGTTTGTCAGTTCCAGAGACGGTACATCGATCCATCCGATAATTCCTTCCGGTGCTCCGGCTTTTACTGCTGCGTCAAGAACTACTTTTGCAGCCTCGATCGTACATGCTTTTGCACTTGGATGTGGGCTGATGATGATTGCATTTCTTGTCTTTAAACAGATCAATGTTTTAAAGATTGCTGTAGATGTCGGGTTTGTTGTCGGAATAACTGCTGCAACAAGTCCGATCGGCTCAGCTACTTTCTTGATTCCGTATGCAGTGTCTTCTTCGATCACTCCACAAGTTTTTGTATCTTTATATGCATTGTAGATATACTCTGCTGCATAATGATTTTTAATGATTTTATCTTCAAGGACACCTCTCTGTGTCTCTTCTACTGCCATTTTAGCAAGCGGGATACGCATCTTGTTAGCTGCCATTGCTGCTTCATAGAAAATCTTATCAACCTGCTCCTGAGAGAATTTTGCAAATTCTTTCTGAGCTTCGCGCATTGCTTTCATCTTCGCTTCCAGTGTTTCTACGCTGTCTACGATTGCAGGTACTCCCATCTCTTCTTTTTTCTTCGCCATTTCAATAATCCTCCTGTAATTGACTTGGTTTCTTAATTACAGGTATTAGTATACTTTCTTGTTAAATAATTGTCAATATAGCTTTTGACAAATATTTAACGTTATCTTTTTAACGTCAATTGGTACATTTGCACAAAAAATTAATTTTTTATCACCAATGGAAGATTACCGGTGTCCCTGGTTCGATCATATTGAAGAGCGCCCCCGCCTGATCTAACGGCATATTGATACAGCCATGAGACCCTGTTCCCGGAATCTGATACAATGTCCCGCCAAATGCAGTCTGCCAGGTCGCATCATGAAAACCGACTCCGCTTGACGTCACCTGCATCCAGTATTTTACCTTTGTTCTGTATGCCGGTTCTCCGGTATCTGGATTAATATCTCCGACCAGAACAGAATTTGGCTGCTTCCACATCAGGGAATACACTCCTTCCGGTGTAATCTTGGACGGAATCGGCTCTCCTGTCACAACATCCGTCTCCAGCACCACCTGTCCATTCTGAACATACCACATATGCTGTGCACTCATATCCACTTCTGCATACGTATTTCCCCAGTCCTGCCCGGAATGTGCTGCGGCAGTACCGCCCGCATAATATGCAGGCTCCCTTGTGACTACTTCCCCGTTTAAAATGCTGTTCTGCAGATTCACAAGCTCTGTATCCTCATCAATCGACCATCCATAAGTCCCGCCCGTCACAGTTGCGCTCTTTCCGGCCGGCGTTGTAAAGGTTCTGGTTGTTCCCTGTGTATCATACTTATCTCCAAAGGCAGTAAACCACTGCTTCATCGCCTCTGTATTGAGAGAAACCTTCATTTCTCCGTCTACCTGTAGCCACTGTGAGATCAGCGCTTTATCTACTACGACTGGTTCATTCATCGGATATGTGATACTTGCATTTACATATTTATTCATTGCATCACAGGCTTCCTGTACTTCCTTGGAATCCTCTACATATTTTGGTTTCGCATAGCACTTGGTTTCCACCATATCCAACTGTGGCTGAAACTCTGTGATATGAACTTTTACCTGCTCTGTAAGACGTTCTTTATCCACGGCATTTCCATATACTTCCGGTTTGATGACATACTGGTTTCCATCAAATTCCGGCTTTGCATTCTCTGCCGGTGTCTGCTCTGTCTGCAGACATGAAAGCTGTGAGATCCGCTGATTCAAGGATTCCTCATTATATGACACATTGACTGAAACCTTTCTGGAATTCTCCGTAAAGAAAGCTTTCGGCCAGGCGAATCCATTCTGATCCTTCAACAATTTTTCTGCTTCTGTCCCCGCTCTGTATTCCAGTCCAATCTCGCTTCCGCTGATCACATCCTGTCTTCCTTCATTTTCCAAAATTGTAAGCTTATAATCTTTTATATTTGTCTGGAGATACTTTTCTACATCACTTGCTGTCTTCCCCGAAAAGTTTTTACCGTTAATTTTCGTATTCACGAAAAAGTGACTCATGAAATACACAGAGATTGCAACATAGATCAAACAGATCCCTGCAAGAACCCCTCCTGTGATCCACAAAGCCTTTACTTTACCGTCTTTTCCCGTCTTTCTTCTTTTTACTGCCTTTATTTTTTTCGCTTTTCCCATCCTAAATGTTCCCCTTTTACATTCTCTTATGTAATAATACCGTAATACAGTATCACCTATATATTAGACGAAAAAGATTACAAATGTGTTGCAAAAATCATTAAATTTTTTTTAATTTTAGATGAATCAAAAAAGCACTCGAAAACCATCTCTGATCTTCAAGTGCTTCTCTTTTGCTATTTTGATTACTGATTAAACTAACTCGATCAGTACTTCCATAGCTGCATCACCTTTACGCTGGCCAATCTTAACAATTCTTGTGTAACCACCGTTGCGGTCTGCATATTTTGGAGCGATTTCTGTGAATAATTTATCCACTAAATCAACTTTTTTCATATTTCTCTTGATGTTGTTCTTTGGAGCTTCTGTTGCTGTGTAAAGAACTTTCAGCATCTGTCTTCTTGCGTGAAGTCTGCTTGGCATATCTTTTTTGATTGTCTTTTCAACTTCTTCGTAAACAGTTACTTTTTTACCGTCAACAACTTCTTTCACTCTTCTGCCTTTGTCGTCTTTTTTAGCAACTTTAGCTTTTACAGTTACTTCTTCGAAGTTATCTTTTTCTTTTACAGCTAAAGCGATCAGTTTTTCAACTTCTTTACGGATCTCTTTTGCTTTTGCTTCTGTAGTAACGATTTTACCATTGTTCAGTAATGCTGTTACCTGGTTTCTGATCAAAGCTTTTCTCTGGCTGGATGTTCTGCCGAGTTTTCTATATTTTGCCATTTTTATGGTCCTCCATTAAATAAACATTTGGTTTTGCATCTTCGGGCTTATAAATCAAATGCTCCCGCCACGCTCTTCGGGCTTACTGACGGGATAATTTTCTTTATTCCTCTCCCTGATTTAACTCAAGGTTTAATTCTTTTAATTTTGCCAGCACTTCTTCCAGAGACTTACGTCCAAGGTTACGCACCTTCATCATGTCTTCCGGTGTCTTGTTTGTAAGTTCTTCTACTGTGTTGATGCCGGCTCTCTTCAGACAGTTGTATGAACGTACAGAAAGCTCTAATTCGTCAATGCTCATCTCCAGAACTTTCTCTTTCTCGTCATCCTCTTTTTCAATCATGACTTCAGCTGACTGAGCAACTTCAGAAAGGTCAATGAATAATTTCAGATGTTCACTGAGAACTTTTGCTGCAAGGCTGACTGCCTCATCCGGAAGCAGTGTTCCCTTTGTCCATACGTCTAATGTCAGTTTGTCATAATCTGTAACCTGTCCGACACGAGTATTCTGAACGGTCATATTGACACGTTCAACCGGTGTATAGATTGAATCGATCGGAATCACACCAATCGGCATATCCTCACTCTTGTTCTTGTCTGCGCTTACGTATCCTCTGCCTTTTGTAATGGTAAGTTCCATATACAATTTGCTGTCTTTACCGCCGCTCAATGTAGCGATAACCTGCTCCGGATTCATAATCTCAATATCAGAATCTGTCTGGATATCAGCACCTGTTACAATACCTTCTCCTTCAAACTCGATATATGCAGTCTTTACTTCGTCTGATTCTGATGTATTTTTGATTGCCAGGGACTTTAAGTTCATGATAATCTCTGTTACATCTTCTTTTACACCTGGGATGGAACTGAATTCGTGCAGAACTCCGTCAATCTTTACAGAACTGATGGCTGCTCCCGGAAGAGAAGAAAGCATGATTCTTCTCAGGGAGTTACCCAATGTGATTCCGTATCCTCTCTCCAGAGGTTCCACTACAAATTTTCCATATTTTTTATCTTCTGAAATTTCTGTAATTTCAATATTCGGCTTATTAAAATCAAACACTACACAGACCCTCCTTATGGGTTAATATATGTTGAGGGGGTACAATGTTAAATCTCCGGATTCTAAAACTTCTGCTACTCACTGAGAGATTATTTAGAATATAACTCGACGATTAACATCTCATCTACAGGAACATCGATTGCTTCTCTTGAAGGAAGCTCTTTTACTGTACCTTTCAGGTTCTCAGCATCAACTTCCAGCCAGTCAGGAATCATGTTTCCACCTGTTACTTCCAGAATATCTTTGTATCTCTGGCAGTCTTTGTGTTTTTCTTTGATTTCAATCACGTCACCAGCTTTTACAAGGTAAGATGGAATGTTTACCTGTTTTCCGTTTACTAAAACGTGTTTGTGGTCAACGATCTGTCTAGCTTCTTTTCTTGTTCTTGCGAATCCCATACGGAACATTACATTGTCCAGTCTGGATTCCAGAAGAATCATCAGGTTTTCACCTGTCATACCTTCCATCTGTTTTGCTTTTGCATAGTAGTTTCTGAAAGGTTTCTCTAATACACCATAGATGAATTTTGCTTTCTGTTTCTCACGTAACTGGAGACCGTACTCGCTCATTTTTCTATTAGCTCTTTTTAACTGTCTGTTAGATTTTTTGTTGATTCCTAAATAGATTGGGTCCATACCTAATGAACGGCATCTTTTAAGAACTGGAACTCTATTAACTGCCATGTTTATCCTCCTTAAAAATCAGCGGAACTGCAGTAATCCGCTATGCTCATTGCTCAAATTCTCTGTTAGCTCACCTGCAGCAAAAAACTGCCGCCAAGTCCGAAATTAGACTCTTCTGCGTTTTGGTGGGCGGCATCCGTTGTGTGGTACCGGTGTTACGTCTTTGATACTTACTACATCAATACCGCAAGCCTGTAATGCACGGATTGCAGCTTCTCTTCCTGATCCTGGACCCTTTACGAAAACATCAACTGTTTTCAGACCATGTACTAATGCTGCCTTTGCTGCTGTTTCAGCTGCCATCTGAGCTGCATATGGAGTAGATTTTCTTGAACCTCTAAATCCCAGACCGCCTGCACTTGCCCATGAAAGTGCATTTCCCTGTGTATCTGTTAATGTTACGATTGTATTATTAAAAGATGACTGGATATGTGCTTGTCCTCGTTCAACGTTTTTCTTGACACGTTTCTTTGTCACTTTTTTTGTAACTTTCTTAGCCATTTAAACTAACCTACTTTCTTGAATTCTTGTATTCCCCACTTGACGGGGATATTACTTTATATTATTTTTTCTTGTTTGCTACAGTTCTCTTAGGACCTTTGCATGTTCTTGCATTAGTCTTTGTTTTCTGACCACGTACCGGAAGTCCTTTTCTGTGACGGATTCCACGGTAGCATCCGATTTCTTTAAGTCTCTTGATGTTTAACTGGATTTCTCTTCTGAGATCACCTTCTACAACCTGAGTCTCATCAATCACTTCACTGATTTTCTTAACGTCGTCCTGTGTCAAATCTCTAACACGTGTATCCGGATCTACTCCTGCATCTGCAAGGATACGGATAGCGGATGTTCTTCCGATTCCGTAAATATAAGTAAGTCCGATTTCTACACGTTTGTCTCTTGGTAAGTCTACACCTGCAATACGAGCCATGTGTCTTTCCTCCATTTTGAATCTAAATTTAATATTGTCTTTAACTGGGTGTGTCAGACTTTGCCGAATCACACCAGGTGCAAATATGATGCACCCTTTCCCGACACGTAAATCCTTTTACGCAAATGACCGTCGGGTATTAGAAGCAATATACACACACATACTGTCCTGCCGAATGCAGAAGAAAGAACCTGTATCCAAGTTCTCGTGTATGTGTCAAGACCACCAGCCTTCATATGAGGCAATCTGCCAAATGCGTAGCAGTGGTGTATCCTTACTGTATATTAAACAGCTCTACACACTTCCTGGTGTGTCGCGCTGTCAGCCGCCTAATTCATTTCACAAACCAGCAATTATCCCTGACGCTGTTTGTGCTTAGGATTCTCACAGATTACTCTGATGCTTCCTTTTCTTTTAATGATTTTGCATTTTTCACAAATTGGTTTTACTGATGATCTAACCTTCATGTCAAATCCTCCTTCCATCCTTTGCTAAAACCCTTACGTTTCCAACTGCTTTTGGACACACCTACCCAAAAACAGCCACTTGATATTATAGCACCCTATATCTAATAAAGTCAATACCTTTTTACTTATCTCTCCAAACAATTCTTCCTTTGCTCAGATCGTATGGAGACATCTCCAATGTCACCTTGTCACCTGGTAAAATCTTAATAAAATTCATACGCAGTTTTCCACTGATATGAGCCAGCACAATATGACCATTCTCCAGCTCTACTTTAAACATTGCGTTTGGCAGTTTTTCAACTACGACTCCTTCAATTTCGATTACGTCAGCTTTTGACATACTAAATCCTCCTGCGCTCTTGACGCTTCCACTTCTCATCCAATAGATTTGGAATACTTTCTTATTACATTTCTGATTGTTTCATCATCGGTCACCGAGGTACTGCAAACCTTTTTGATCGGCTGCACATGCCTCAGGTTTTTCTTCTTTGCCCGGCAGACCGGACGAAACTGTCCGTCTGCCAGATATACATATTCATCTTTGACACAAATTATAACATATATACAATTCTTATCATGCCCTGCTTTCGAACGCGCAAGCATTCCCGGTTCCAGCTGCATGAATTACTCTCCCAGAATCTGAACGATTGCTGCAAACACATCATTGATATCGATCGTTCCATCTACTTCTTTTAAGATTCCCGCTTTTGTATAATAGTCGATCAGCGGCTGTGTCTGCTCGTGATATACTCCAAGACGTTTCAGTACTGTTTCCGGTTTGTCATCATCTCTTAAGATCAGACTTCCACCACATTTATCACAGACATCCTCTTTCTCTGTCGGTGCATATACAATATGGTATGTTGCTCCGCAGTCTACACATGCTCTGCGTCCGGACATTCTGTTTACAATATTTTCATCCGGAACTTCTACATTGATGGCATAATCCATCTTCTGTCCCATTGCAGCCAGAGCTTTATCAAGCGCTTCAGCCTGTGGGATTGTTCTAGGGAAACCATCCAGCACATATCCTTTGGAACAGTCTTCCTGATTTACCCGGTCTACCACGAGGTCAACTACCAGTTCATCCGGTACAAGAAGTCCCTGATCCATATATGTTTTTGCTTTCTGTCCAAGCTCTGTTCCGTTTTTAATATTGGCTCTGAAAATATCACCTGTAGAAATATGAGGAATATCATATTTCTCTGCAATTTTCTTAGCCTGTGTTCCTTTTCCTGCTCCAGGAGCACCCAACATAATAATCTTCATAACAGTATCCCTCCATATAGCACTTTAACCCGCCGTATTCCGTCCCAAAAAGGGACAGCATACAACGAGCTAAATTGTCTCATTTCATATCCAAGAACCCTTTTACTTTGATGAGCCCTTGCTGCTCAGGAAACCTGAGTAGTTGCGGACAAGCATCTGCGACTCGATCTTCTTGATCGTCTCAAGTACAACACCTACGATAATGATCAGTGAAGTTCCTCCAAAAGAAACATTCGCACCAAATACACCGTTAAAGAAGAACGGAACTACCTGAACAATCACAAGTCCGCATGCACCAATGAATACGATACGATTCAAAATTGTCTGCAGATATTCGACTGTTGGTTTTCCAGGACGAATTCCCGGAATAAATCCGCCGCTTTTTTTCATGTTGTTTGCAATTTCCAGTGGATTAAATGTAATCGATGTATAGAAATATGCAAAAAAGATTGTCAGCGCAATGTAAATGATCAGTCCTATTGAATATACTAAATTATCAGGATCACACCAGTTATTGGAATTCATTGTCCGAAGAATCTGACTTCCCCATCCGTTTCCGTCACCCTTGCCTAAGAACTGGGCAATTACAATCGGGAACTGCATCAGTGAAGATGCAAAGATAACCGGAATAACACCTGAAGTATTTACTTTTAACGGAATATGTGTAGCCTTGCCACCATATGTCCTTCTTCCCTGTACTTTCTGGGAATACTGTACTGCAATCCTTCTCTCACCATCCTGCAGAATGATAACAAATAACACAACTGCCAACAGAATTGCAAGAATAATGATTGCTGCCATAGCACCCTTTGCCAGAGTTTTTCCTTTAATAAACTGTGTATAAAGCGTCACAAAATCATTCGGTACACGGGAAAGAATATTTATCAACAGTACGATAGAAATACCATTTCCCACACCTTTTTCTGTGATACGCTCACCGATCCACATCAAAAATGCAGAACCGGCTGTCAATGTACACACAACAATCGCTACATTTACAAAGTTAAATTCTTCCAGGAGTCCCTGACGACCAAAACCGATAGACATTGCAATGGATTCGATCAGTGCAAGAGCAACTGTCACATAACGTGTAATTGCCGCAATTTTCTTTCTTCCCTCAGCACCTTCTTTCTGCATTTCCTCAAGTTTTGGAATTGCAATTGTCAAAAGCTGCATAATGATGGAAGATGTAATGTATGGTGTGATGCTCAGTGCGAAGACTGACATCCTTGTGAACGAACCACCGGTGAATGCATCAAAAAAGCTGTATGCACCGTTATTCTGGCTCGCAAGTAAATTCTGAATGTAAGTCGGGTCAACTCCCGGAGTCGGGAGCTGAGAACCAAATCTTACAACGATCAGCATTAAAAATGTATAGAAAAGCCGTTTTCTAATGTCTTCTATTTGAAATGCTTTTCGCACAGTTTTGAGCATTAGATCACCTCTGCTTTTCCACCAAGGGCCTCAATCTTTTCAACAGCACCTGCACTGAATGCATTTGCCTGAACAGTGAGTTTCTTAGTTAACTCTCCGTTTCCAAGAATTTTAACACCATCTCTAGGATTTGTTACAAGACCGCACTCGATCATTGTTTCTACTGAAACTGTTGCGCCATCTTCAAATCTCTCTAATGCACTTACATTGATACCAACGATTTCTTTAGAGTTTCTGCATTTGAATCCTCTCTTTGGTATTCTTCTGTATAAAGGCATCTGACCACCTTCAAAGCCTGGTCTTGTTGCTCCGGAACGAGCTTTCTGACCTTTGTGACCTTTACCAGCTGTCTTACCATTTCCAGAACCGTGTCCACGGCCTCTTCTGAAATTATCGCTGTGCTTAGAACCGTCTGCCGGTCTTAAGTTAGATAAGTCCATGATATTACCTCCTTATCGTCTGAAATTAAGCTTCTTCTTCAACTTTTACTAAATGTCTAACCTGCTGTACCATACCTCTGGTAGCTGCATTATCTGGTAATACGACTGTTTTGTTCACTTTCTTTAATCCAAGTGCCTCAACAGTTCTTTTATGCTTTGGTACGGCACCGATTGTAGACTTTACTAATGTAACTTTTAAATTTGCCATTTTCATTTACCTCCTAGCCTACGATCTCTTCTACTGATTTGCCGCGAAGTTTTGCTACTTCTTCCGGAGTCTTAACGTCTTTCAGACCTGCGATTGTTGCAAGTACGACATTCTGTTTGTTGTTAGATCCCAGAGATTTTGTACGGATGTTCTTGATACCTGCCATCTCGATAACCGCACGAGCCGGACCACCGGCGATAACTCCAGTACCTTCCGGAGCTTTTTTCAGCAGTACGGAAGCGCTGCCGAATTTTCCGATCACATCATGTGTAATGCTCTCGTTTTCATCTAATGCAACTTTAATCAGATTTTTAGCTGCATCTTCTTTTCCTTTACGGATAGCTTCTGGAATTTCAGTAGCCTTTCCTAAACCTGCACCAACATGGCCTTTTCCATCGCCAACAACTACTAAAGCTGTGAATCTGAAGTTACGACCACCTTTAACAACTTTGGTAACACGTTTGATTGATACCACTTTTTCTGTTAATTCTAAATTACTAGCATCAATGCGTTCCTGTCTCATCTGTGTTCTCCCTTCCTTAGAAATTCAGTCCAGCTTCTCTAGCTGCATCTGCTAATGCTTTAACTTTTCCCTGATAGATGAATCCGCCTCTGTCGAATACAACATCAGTGATTCCTTTTGCTTTTGCTTTTTCAGCAATTACTTTTCCTAAGTATGCTGCTGCTTCAACGTTGTTGGTTTTTTCTAATTCTGCTTTTACATCTTTTTCAAGTGTAGACGCTGCAACCAGAGTGTTTCCAACTGTATCATCGATAATCTGAGCATACATATGATTATTACTTCTAAACACAGCCAAACGTGGTCTTTCAGCAGTACCGCTGAAACGGTTACGTAATTTCATGTGTTTTTTTCTACGAACTTCGCTTCTTGATTTCTTACTAACCATTTTCACACTCTCCTTAATTATTTCTTACCAGTCTTACCAACTTTGCGTCTGATAACTTCATCAGCATATTTAATACCTTTACCTTTGTATGGTTCCGGTCTTCTCTTATCTCTGATTTCAGCTGCAAACTGGCCAACTTTTTCTTTGTCGATACCTTTTACTGTGATTTTGTTCTGACCTTCCAGTACAGTCTCAACACCTTCCGGATCGATCATTTCAACTGGATGAGAGTATCCTAAGTTCAATGTCAGTTTGTTTCCGGATTTGGATGCTCTGTAACCAACACCATTAACTTCCAGAACTTTTTCGTATCCGTTTGTTACACCAACAACCATGTTGTTGATCAGTGTTCTTGTAAGACCGTGAAGAGATTTCATTTTCTTCAGATCGCTTGGTCTTGTTACAACAACTTCTTCACCTTCAACTTTGATTTCCATTTCAACTGGAAGCTCTTTTACAAGAGTTCCTTTTGGACCTGTTACAGTCACTACATTGTTTGCTGCAACTTCCACAGTTACTCCTGCTGGAATTGCAACTGGCAGTCTTCCGATACGTGACATACCTGTTTCCTCCTTAACTTAGATTTTCGGAGGAGCTGCTTTGGCTCCTCTGTTTTCAGTTACAATTATCTATGTTTTACACAGAATATCTCGGTGTTCAGTGCCTACCAAACGAAGCAGAGTACTTCTCCACCTACGCCAAGTTTTCTGGCTTCTTTATCTGTGATAACACCTTTGTTTGTAGAAAGGATTGCTGTTCCGAGTCCTCCGAGTACTCTCGGGATATCCTCTGTTCCAGCATACACACGCAGACCTGGTTTGGAGATTCTCTTCAGACCAGAGATAACTTTTTCGTTCTTGTCTGCACCATATTTCAGTGTAATATGGATTGTTTCAAAGTGTCCATCTTCTACGATATCATATTTTGCGATGTATCCTTCATTGAAAAGAATCTCAGCGATTGCTTTTTTCATTTTGGATGCAGGTACATCTACTGTATCATGTTTCGCAGTATTTGCATTACGGATTCTTGTAAGCATATCTGCAATTGGATCGCTCATGTTCATTTATATGACCTCCTATATGTTTATACGGGTAGTTTCCTTTGTTCCGGACTTACCAGCTTGCTTTTCTTACGCCTGGGATCTGTCCTTTGTATGCCAGTTCACGGAAGCAAACACGGCAGATACCATATTTTCTCAAATATGCATGTGGACGTCCACAGATTCTGCAACGGCTGTATTCTCTTGTAGAGAATTTCTGTTTGCGCTGCTGTTTGATTTTCATTGATGTTTTAGCCATGAATTTCCCTCCTTTACTTTGTGAATGGCATATTGAACTGTGTCAATAATTCACGAGCTTCCTCGTCAGTCTTAGCAGTTGTAACGAAAATTACATCCATACCTCTGACCTTATCCACTTTGTCGTATTCGATTTCTGGGAAAATCAGCTGCTCTTTAATTCCGAGAGCGTAGTTACCTCTTCCGTCAAATGCGTTCGGATTTACACCTCTGAAGTCACGTACACGAGGAAGAGCAAGGTTGATCAGACGATCAACGAACTCATACATTCTTTCTCCTCTTAAAGTAACTTTACATCCGATCGGCATACCTTCTCTGATTTTGAAGTTAGCCACTGAGTTCTTAGCTCTTGTAAGAACTGCTTTCTGACCTGCGATTTTCTCAAGATCAGCTACTGCTGACTCTAATACTTTCGCGTTTTCTTTTGCCTCACCAACACCCATGTTGATTACAACTTTGTCCAGTTTCGGCACTTCCATAATGTTTTTATATCCAAATTTTTTGATCATTGCATCAACGATCTCATTCTGATACTGTTCTTTCAGTCTACTCAAAGTTCTGGTCCTCCTTTCCCAAATTAATCAATTACTTTACCTGTTGATTTTGCAAAACGAACCTTTTTGTCTCCATCCATTTTGAATCCTACTCTTGTAGCTTTTCCGTCATGCAGAAGCATTACGTTAGAAGCATCAATGTAGCCTTCCTGATGAACGATACCACCATTCTGATTCGCTGCGCTTGGTTTCGTATGCTTTGTGAGCATGTTGATTCCCTCAACCAGAACTTTTCCGTCTTTGTTATTTACAGCAAGAACTTTGCCTTCTTTGTTTTTATCTTTACCAGCGATAACTTTAACCATATCGCCTTTTTTAATCTTCATAGCTGACATTCTAGGCACCTCCTACAGTACTTCCGGAGCTAAAGAAACAATCTTCATGAAGCGTTTGTCTCTGAGCTCTCTGGCTACTGGTCCAAAAATACGTGTTCCACGTGGGTTCATATCGTCTTTTATAATTACAGCAGCATTTTCATCGAATCTGATATAGGAACCATCTTTACGACGAGTACTGTTTACAGTACGGACAACTACAGCCTTAACAACGTCACCTTTTTTAACAACGCCGCCTGGTGTTGCATCTTTAACAGACGCAACGATAACATCTCCGATGTGGGCATATCTTCTTGTAGAACCGCCAAGCACACGGATACAAAGTAATTCTTTAGCACCTGTGTTGTCTGCTACTTTAAGTCTACTTTCCTGTTGTATCATGCAGGTAATCCTCCTTTATTTTCCATTCTTTGAACGAATCTTCAAAGTGCGAATCAATTATTTCGCTTTTTCTACGATCTCAACAAGTCTCCATCTTTTGTCTTTAGACAGTGGTCTTGTTTCCATAACTCTTACTGTATCCCCAACGTTACACTCATTGTTTTCATCATGAGCTTTCAATTTATAAGTTCTTTTTACGATTTTCTTATAAAGAGGGTGTTTAACGTGGTCTTCAACTGCGACAACGATTGTTTTGTCCATTTTATCGCTGACAACCTTGCCTGTACGAACTTTTCTTAAATTTCTTTCTTCCACAGTACGACCTCCTATTCAGCTTTAGAAGCTTCTGTGATCATCGTCTGAATTCTTGCGATGTTCTTTCTAACTTCTTTAATTCTGCTTGTGTTATCTAACTGGTTAGTTGCATTCTGGAATCTCAGATTGAAGAGTTCCTTTTTAGCAGCTACTAATTCTTCATTTAATTCTTCTACAGATTTTGCTCTTAATTCGTTTACAAATGTATTAATTTTCACTGTTATCACCGCCTTCTAAGTCTGCGCGAGAAACGATTTTGCATTTGCAAGGTAATTTATGCATTGCAAGACGAAGTGCCTCTCTAGCTGTTTCCTCTGGTACTCCTGCAATTTCGAACATTACACGACCTGGTTTTACTACTGCTGCCCAGTACTCTAATGTTCCTTTTCCACTACCCATTCGAGTTTCTGCTGGTTTTGCTGTTACAGGTTTGTCTGGGAAAATTTTGATCCAAACTTTACCACCACGTTTGATGTAACGTGTCATAGCAACACGGGCTGCCTCGATCTGGTTAGAACGAATCCAGCACGGCTCTGTTGCGACAATACCATACTCACCATATGAAATCGTGTTACCTCTTAAAGCTTTACCTTTCATGGTACCACGGAACTGTTTACGACGTTTCACTCTTTTTGGCATTAACATTATTTATCGCTCCCTTCCTTATCTGCTCTAGTCGGAAGAACTTCGCCTTTGTAAATCCAAACCTTTACACCGACTTTTCCGTAAGTTGTGTCAGCTTCTGCGAATCCATAATCAATGTCTGCTCTCAGTGTCTGAAGCGGAATTGTTCCTTCGCTGTAGAACTCTGTACGAGCCATATCAGCTCCGCCGAGACGTCCGGAAACAGATGTCTTCACACCAAGTGCTCCTGATTTCATTGTTCTTGACATGCAGGATTTCATAGCACGTCTGAATGAAATACGGTTTTCCAGCTGCTGTGCGATGTTTTCAGCTACTAACTGAGCATCTTTATCTGGTCTTTTTACTTCTTTGATGTCTACGATTAATTTTTTGTTTGTGAATTTAGCAAGTTCTGCTTTCACTTTCTCAATCTCAGAACCACCCTTACCGATTACTACACCAGGTTTTGCTGTGTAGATGATGATTTTCACACGGTCAGATGCTCTTTCGATCTCGATCTTGGAAACACCTGCACTGTATAATTTCTTTTTCAGAAATGTTCTGATCTTGTTATCTTCTACCAGGTTATCTGCAAAGTCTTTTTCTGCGTACCATCTAGAATCCCATTCTTTGATAACGCCGACTCTTAAACCATGTGGATTAACTTTCTGTCCCATGAGTGTCCTCCTTATCTTTCATTCAGCACGATTGTGATATGGCTCATTCTCTTTTCGATTCTGTAAGCTCTACCCTGTGCTCTCGGTCTGATTCTCTTCATTGTTGGTCCTTTGTTTGCATAACACTCTTCGATATAAAGGTTCTCAACGTTCATACCGTTGTTGTTCTCAGCATTTGCGATTGCTGATTTCAATAATTTCTCTATTACGCTTGAAGCATATCTTGGATTATAAGCTAAAATACCAAGTGCTGTCTGTACATCCTTACCTCTGATGGCATCCAAAACGTAGCATGCTTTCTGAACAGAGACTCTAGCGTAAGAAATCTTAGCTGATGGTCTTGTGTCTTTCTGCTCGTTTCTTTCTCTCTTGATTTGGGATCTATGTCCTTTTGCCATGGATGAACCCTCCTTCCGAATAATCTAATCTATATTATCTGACTTTTGACTTCTTCTCGTCTTTTCCGTGTCCTCTGTATGTTCTTGTTGCAACGAACTCTCCGAGTTTGTGTCCAACCATATCTTCTGTCACATACACCGGTACATGTTTTCTTCCGTCGTGAACAGCGATTGTGTGTCCAACAAATGACGGGAAGATTGTAGAACGACGTGACCATGTCTTAATAACTGATTTATCACCTGCAGCGTTCATAGCATCTACTTTTTTCAGTAAGCTGGCATCTGCAAATGGTCCTTTTTTAAGTGAGCGAGCCATAGGTTCTAACCTCCTTGTAAACTAAATTATTTGATTGCTTTACCGTCTCTTCTTCTTACGATCATCTTGTTAGAAGCTTTGTTTTTCTTACGTGTCTTAAGACCAAGTGCCGGTTTACCCCATGGAGTACATGGACCTGGACGACCGATACCAGTCTTACCTTCACCACCACCGTGCGGATGGTCGTTCGGGTTCATAACAGAACCGCGGACAGTAGGTCTGATACCCATGTGACGCTTACGTCCTGCTTTACCAACGTTGATCAGGCTGTGATCTCCGTTTCCTACGACACCGATAGATGCTCTACAAATGATTGGAACCATTCTCATCTCACCGGATGGAAGTCTAAGTGTTGCGTATTTTCCTTCTTTCGCCATCAACTGAGCGCTGTTTCCTGCTGAACGAACCATCTGTCCGCCTTTTCCAGGATATAACTCGATGTTGTGGATCTGTGTACCAACTGGGATTTCAGAAAGTGGCAGGCAGTTTCCTACTCTTACCTCTGCTTCTGCTCCGTTCATAACTGTCATTCCGTCTTTTAATCCTTCTGGTGCAAGGATGTAAGCTTTCTCTCCGTCTGCGTAGCAGATCAGTGCGATGTTAGCTGTTCTGTTCGGATCGTACTCGATTCCGATTACAGTTGCCGGAATTCCGTCTTTTCTTCTCTTGAAGTCGATAATTCTATATTTCTTTTTAGCTCCGCCTCCGCGGTGTCTTACAGTGATTTTACCCTGGTTGTTACGACCAGCTTTTCTATTTTTAGATTCCAGTAAGGATTTCTCAGGAGTTGTTTTTGTGATCTCAGAGAAATCAGATCCTGTCATCTGTCTTCTGGAAGGTGTATATGGGTTGTATACTTTAATTCCCATTACTGTCTCTCCTTTCATTTTTCCTAATTATTTGTTTCACGGATTTGCACCGTTTAATGTCAAATCTTACAGTCCTTCAAAGATTTCGATATCTGCGCTCTCTTCTGTTAACTGTACAATTGCTTTCTTTGTCTTAGCTGTTTTTCCGAATGTCATTCCACGTCTTTTTGTTTTACCATCAAGGTTCATTGTGTTGACGCTTTTTACTTTTGTTCCTGCGAACATTTTTTCAACAGCTTCTTTAATCTGAGATTTTGTAGCATCTGTGTGTACCTGGAAAGTGTATTTCTTATCAGCCATCATTTCCATGCTCTTCTCAGTGATTACCGGTTTAAGGATTACATCATAATACTGAATGTTTGCCATTATGCGTACACCTCCTCGATATTTGCAACAGCTGCTTTAGAAGCGATCACTGTGTTATATTTCAGGATATCAAATACATTGATTGTATTTGTTCTTGCTGTCTTTACGTTTGCAATGTTTCTTGCAGAAAGTTCAGCGTTTACATTTCCATCTTCCAGTACAACCAGCGCTTTGTTTACGTTTAAGTTGTTCAGCATGTTCTGGAAATTCTTTGTTTTGATTTCTCCAAAGTTCATCTCGTCGATCACGATAAATTTGTTCTCAGCTACTCTTGAAGAAAGTGCAGATTTCAGAGCTGCTCTTTTTTCTTTTTTGTTGAGTTTCATGGAGTAATCTCTTGGTGTTGGAGCGAATACAACTCCACCGCCTGTCCACTGTGGAGATCTTGTAGAACCCTGTCTTGCATGACCTGTTCCTTTCTGTCTCCATGGTTTTCTTCCACCTCCGGAAACTTCAGAACGAGTTTTCGCTTTCTGTGTTCCCTGACGTTTGTTTGCAAGCTGGCTTACTACTGCCATGTGTACGAGGTGTTCATTTACTTCAACACCAAACACTGCATCGCTTAAATCGATTGTACCAACTTCTTTACCTTCGATATTATAAACAGATACGTTTGCCATCTGTGTGTTCCTCCTTTCTGTCCGTCAGACTAGTTAGCCTTTACAGTTTCTTTGATTGTGATAAGAGATTTCTTAGGTCCTGGAACGGAACCTTTTACTAACAGCAGGTTGTTCTCTGCATCTACTCTTACTACTTCCAGGTTCTGAACTGTAATCTTCTTTCCACCCATCTGACCTGGCATCTTTTTACCTTTGAATACTTTACTCGGATCGGATGCCGCACCGTTAGAACCAGCGTGACGATGGAACTTAGAACCGTGTGTCATAGGTCCTCTGCTCTGATTGTGACGCTTGATTGCTCCCTGGAAACCTTTACCTTTGGAGATTGCTGTTGCATCTACCTTATCTCCTGCTGCGAAGATATCAGCTTTGATTTCCTGAGCCAATGTATATTCTTCAGCATTTTCAAATCTGAATTCTTTTACATATCTCTTTCCGGAAACACCTGCTTTGTCAAAGTGTCCTTTTTCTGCTTTTGTCACACCATTTCTGTGTGCAATCTCTTTTTTACCGCTCTTGTCTTTTGTGACAATCTTTTCTTTCTTGTCAACAAATCCGACCTGAACTGCTTTGTAACCGTCATTCTCAACTGTTTTAACCTGTGTTACTACACATGGTCCAGCCTGCAATACAGTTACCGGAATCAGGACTCCTGTCTCTTCATTGAAGATCTGAGTCATTCCGACTTTTGTAGCCAAAATAGCTTTCTTCATTATAATTACCTCCTGTGATTTACAGCGGAACGCTTTCGCGCTCATCCTAAATTATAGGATTGTTACTGTCTCATTTTGCTGCCCGCATTTTGTGGACTTTCTTATTTGTTTTTCATTTTGATATCGATGTAAACACCTGCTGGCATTTCCAGTCTGGAAAGTGCATCTACAGTTTTCTGTGTAGGTGCTGCGATATCAATCAGTCTCTTATGAGTTCTCTGCTCGAACTGCTCTCTGGAGTCTTTGTATTTGTGAACCGCTCTTAAGATTGTTACAACTTCCTTCTTAGTTGGAAGTGGTACCGGTCCGCTTACCTGTGCTCCGTTCTTTTTTACAGTTTCGATGATTTTTTTTGCAGATGCATCAACCAACTGGTGATCATATGCTTTCAATGTGATTCTCATTACTTGACTTGCCATAAAAAAAGTCGCCTCCTTTTCGTACTTTTCACTTCAGTACGACAAGCGGTGACTGTACACTCTCCCGTGTGTGTCGTGAGAAACTCACACGTTGTTTCATACCTTTACCCATTATCGGTAAGCAGTAATCAGTTGTGATTCGTACAGTGACTTGTCGCCAGTTTCCTAACTTGACATTCGCTCCACGGAAAACCCGCTATGTGATTTCTCACTAAGCGGCAACCTCACGCTTCAACGCTATCATGCCACAGCTCTCTTAGTATAACGAACTTATTCTCATTTTTCAAGTACTTTTTTTATTTTTTTGTATTTTTTTTAATACAATACAGCCGCTCACACTCGATGTTAGACATAGGCTCTGAACTGTCATACTCACATGTAAAGAAAAGAATCTATTATAATATGAAGAAACTCTTTTGCAATCTTTTCCTTTTTCCCTTCTTTAAGACTTGCCATTTTTGAAATCCCACAGAATCGGAACCTTTTTCTTATTGTAGTATCGTTTCGGAAGTAGCACATGTAACAAAAATCGCACAATTTTTTCGGTAGATTTTCACAATTTCTTGTCAAATAGTAAAAATCAAAATTTTTTTATTCTGATTTCTTGACACTCTTTTTTCTGCGTGATATATTAAAACCGACTTATGAATGAGTCATAAGTCATCGACCATTTAATTTGGTTGCTGTTGCAGTTATACTTTCGCCGACTGTTTCCCCCAAGAACAGTCTTGCGACGGTGAACTCCAATTTATATATACATCCTCATTGTAGGATATTCCCCAGATTTGTATATAATAATACAAACTGCAAAGCAACGAGGAAAACCTCTCAATGACATACCAAAAGCAAAAAGCACGGTTTTTACCGTGCTTTTTGCTTATCATTTTTGCTCATACAGTTGAAAATTTCTTCTATTTATGAGAAGATAAAACAATCATACAGTACGAAAGGAACTCTATTATTATGTGGATAGCTGATAATTGGAAAGATTACGAAGTCATAGACTGCTCAAAAGGTGAAAAACTGGAGCGATGGGGAGATTATATCCTGGTTCGTCCTGACCCGCAGGTCATCTGGGACACTCCAAAGACAGACAAAGGATGGAAATCCAGAAACGGACACTATCACCGAAGCAAAAAAGGCGGCGGCGAATGGGAATTTTTCAGTCTCCCGGAGCAGTGGCAGATTCATTACGGATCTCTCACCTTTAATTTAAAACCATTTAACTTCAAACACACCGGGCTCTTCCCGGAGCAGGCAACCAACTGGGACTGGTTCTCTGAAAAGATCAAAAAAGCCGGAAGATCTGTCAAAGTCTTAAACCTTTTTGCCTACACCGGGGGCGCCACACTGGCTGCGGCTGCAGCTGGCGCACAGGTCACTCATGTGGATGCGTCCAAGGGAATGGTCACATGGGCAAAGGAAAATGCGCTCTCCTCCGGTCTGAAGGATGCACCGATCCGCTGGCTTGTCGATGACTGCGTAAAGTTCGTAGAACGTGAGATCCGCAGAGGCAACACTTATGATGCCATCATCATGGATCCTCCTTCTTATGGAAGAGGTCCCAAAGGTGAGATCTGGAAGATTGAAGACATGATCCACCCGCTCATTCAGTTGTGTACGAAGATTCTGTCAAAGGATGCTCTGTTCTTCCTTGTGAATTCTTATACAACAGGACTTGCTCCTGCTGTTCTGACCTATATGCTTGCAACTGAGTTAAAACCATGGAACGGAAAAGTCGAATCTCAGGAAATCGGTCTTCCGGTCAAAAATACTGGTCTTGTACTGCCTTGCGGTGCATCCGGAAGATGGGAAAGCTGCAACTAAAACAAATAAAAGCAAAAATCTGCAGAAAGTGCCGAATATAATTTCTCAACGCACTCTCTGCAGATTTTTATTTCACTTTAATTCTTCCCAGAATTTCTCCGATCGGCGCGGAAATACTTAAGTTTGCTCTGACTGCCTTTGCCATCTCTGATTTATTGATCACCACCAGATACTTTCCGCGAAAATAATCGATAAATCCTGCTGCCGGATATACAACCAGAGATGTGCCTCCGATGATCAGCATATCTGCCTGCGAAATCACCCTGACAGCCTTTTCGATTATCGTTCCGTCCAGCGCTTCTTCATATAGAACAACATCCGGCTTGATCCGCCCTCCGCATGAACACACTGGTACTCCTTCTGCCGCTTTCACAAATCCTGCATCATAGAACCGTCCGCATTTTTCACAGTAATTCCGATGAATGCTTCCATGCAGTTCATACACAACCTGACTCCCCGCGGCCTGATGCAGCCCGTCAATATTCTGTGTGATGACTGCTTTTATCTTACCTGCATTCTCAAGTTCTGCCAGCTTCAAATGTGCGGCATTGGGCTTTGCATCCAATACCATCATCTTCTCCCGATAGAACTCAAAAAACGCTTTCGGATGCTTTTCATAAAAACTGTGGCTTACTACTTCCTCAGGTGAATATTTATAAGACTGATGATAAATTCCATCCGCGCTTCGAAAATCCGGAATATTACTTTCGGTAGATACCCCTGCTCCTCCGAAAAATACAATATTGCTGCTCTCATCGATCATTTCCTGCAGTCTCTCTACTTCTGCTTCATACATGTTTCCCACCTCTTTGTCAGTTTCTATTTACAGTTTATCAATCTTCAAATAAGTGTCCCTGCTCAATATGCTTCTGAATGATCTCCTTCATCTGCTCCCAGATTATCTCTGAAGTCTCCGGGATCCGCTCATTTCTTTTATACACCTGACTTCTGTGTACTCCGTGCTCTTCCCAGCTTTTCCCACCTGAAGCATCATTCAGCAAAAGAGGCTGGAAATTATCGAGAAGATGGGCATATTTTGCTTCCGGAGTCTTATAAGCTTCGAACTCTTCCCACAACTTGCGGAATTCTTGTCCCTGATCTTCCGGCAGTAATCCAAAAATACGATCAGCCGCCTTTTCTTCCCGTTCCCTCTTGGTCGCCGCACCACTTTCATCATATGCATACGTATCTCCTGCATCAATCTCAACAAGATCATGAATCAGAACCATGATCATCACCTTCGTCAGATCCACCTCTTCTTTCATGTAATCCTTTAAAAGTACTGCCATAAGCGCCAGATGCCAGGAATGTTCTGCGTCATTCTCTTTTCTGTTTGCATCCGCAAGATATGTCTGCCTGAAAATATTCTTTACTTTATCTACTTCTACAATAAACTGTATCTGCCGTTTTAATCGTGTATCCAATTCTTCTCTTGATCTTTCCATCGTATTTATTCCTCCAGTAATTCTTTCATATCACTGCATCCATATCTGTCCAGAAAATCTTCCATTCCTTCTTTGATCTCATCTCTTGTGTAATGATACCTGTGAAGGACCTCGTCCTCAAAACAATTCAAATACGCATAAAATGCCAGCGCCATCTCCAGATACTCCATATCTCCAGGTACCATTTCTTCATAGAGAAGATTTTCCGTTTCATTGATCTTGCCTTCATCAGCCATCCTGCATAAACGTGTATACAGATCATCTCCTACATGGTATCTGTTCGTTACATCCAGTTCATACATGGGTTTCTTCTTGTTGAATAGCAGTCTTCCCAATACATTTGCAAATTCCTTGATCATACGCATAATATAGTCTTGTTCAACATTCATATTTTCTGCTCCTTTCTGCGAATCAGAAGAATTCTCATTTTTTTCATTATACTCTTGCCATCCTCTGTCAGCAACCCGGAATCTAATCTGCCCGACATTTTTTCAAAAATATATTGACTTGGAGCACACTCCATGCTTTATAGTATTCTTATATCAAGAGTACACAAATACTCGAATTTCCAAGAAGGAGGGATTCTCTTTGACGATCAAAGAAGTCAGTGAAAAATATCAGATCACACAGGACACCCTGCGCTACTATGAACGCATCGGTATGATTCCGGCGGTTCCTCGAACATCCGGTGGTATTCGTAATTACAAAGAAGCGGATCTGGGCTGGATTGAACTCGCCCTGTGTATGAGAAATGCAGGTCTTCCAGTCGAATCCATGATCGAATACGTGCATCTGTTCCAGGAAGGAGACGAGACAATCCCCGCAAGACTCCATCTCTTACTGGAACAGAAAGAACATCTGATCGAACAACAGAACAAGATTTCGCAAATGTTAAAACGCCTGGAATACAAGATCAGTCGGTATGAAGAAGCAGTACAGACCGGAAAACTTGTCTGGGATGAGGATAAAGCGGAGGAATGCAGGAAACGATAGGAGATTCACTGATCTTTCTCTAATGAAAAATTTCAAGCACTCCTCTTAGTTTCTCCACTTCAATCTGCCCCGGCGCAGATGTTTGTCCTGCCGCCCCGAAAGTCAACGCAGAGCCAAATACTTCTCCACAGAATCTGCTGATCACTCCGTCTTTTGCCATAGACATCGTGATGATGGGGCGATCGGCATAGTTTCCTGTCATCTCTTCCGTTGCCGCAAGCAATGTCAGCACATCTTTCTTGCACTGCGGCATCACTGCGATCTTGGGAAGGTCTGCCCCAAGTTCCTGCATCTTCTGAAGTCTTGCCACGATTTCTTCTTTAGAAGGAGTTTTCTCAAAATCGTGATTGGAAACCACCACTTTCACTCCGAAGGTATGCGCTGTTTTTATGAGAGATTTCACCGTTTTCTCTCCTGCTGATAATTCTACATCGATTAGATCTGCCATCTTAGTCCGGACTGCTTTTTCATTCAATTCTCTGTACGCCACCGCATCGATTGCCTGTTCTCCGCCCTCCTGCAGTGTACGGAATGTGAATAAAAGCGGAATCTCTCCTGTAATTTCACGCAGCTTACGCAAGACATGTTCGACACACTCAAACGAAAATACATCTTCGTACCAGTCCACTCTCCATTCCACTACATCTGCTTTTGCCTGTACTGCACTTTTTGCGTTTTCTAAAATCTCCGGTACTGTTTTTCCCACTATCGGAACACAGATTTTCGGCATTCCTGTGCCAATCTCTAAATTTCTCACTTTTATAGTATTCATCGTTTGTTTTCCTCCCTGGATCACTGTTTTATATCTACTGTATCTTATCTTGAAAAATCCTGCAAGAGCAGCCTTGTTTTTATTTTCTCAACTCTTTTAACTGTCTCATCAGAAGAGGGATTTCAAAAAGAAGCATCACGATCCACCCGATCAGATTCGCCCACGCAAGGCTTACAAATCCAAAGTGGAATACCAGAAACATCACAATGACTGCCAGCACACGTCCTGCCATATTCATAAAAGTACTGTACAGTGTCACCTTCAGATCTCCCATGCCACGGAAAAATCCCTGAATCCCATTCGTTATCGCCGGAAGAATATACATCCAGGAAACCAGATGCAGATAAGACCTCCCCAGAGCCACCACCTGTGCATCTTCCTGAGAGGTAAACAATCCCATAATCTTCTCTGCACCAAAATACATCAGAACCAGCAAAATCAGACCATATACCAGTTCAATCCCGATTCCACTCTGAAATCCCCTGCGGATTCTTTCCTTTTTGCCTGCCCCCTTATTCTGGGCAATAAAAGTCGTCATGGCATGTCCGATGTTCTGCTGAGGAATATACGCAAAATCATCCACGCGGTTTACTGCCGTAAATGCTGCCATTACACTGACTCCCTGGGTGTTGACCACTGTCTGAATGATTGTCTTTCCAATCTGAAGGCAGACTTGCTGCATGGCACTGGTGCTTCCATAACTAATAGTCTTTTTCATCAAACTTTTATCAAACACAAACCACTGCTTTCCCAGGCACAAAAGCGGAACCCGCTTCCTGATATACAACGCACAAAAAAGACAGCTGCTGGCCTCACTTAATACCGTTGAAATGGCACTTCCCGCCACGCCCCATCCAAATACTGCCACAAAAAGCAGATCTCCGAGCACATTTAAAATTGCACTGGCAACCAGAAAATACAGCGGCGTTTTACTATCGCCCAGTGCCCGAAGTGTATTGGCAAGAAAATTGTAAATAAACGTAAACAAAATTCCGATAAAAATGATCCTGAGATACACAAGCGCATCCGGCATCACTTCCTTCGGTACCTGTATCAGCCGAAGCAATGGTTCTGACAACAAGATCGTCAGCACGGAAAACCCGATTGAAAATCCGCAGCCGGACAACAATGTGGTACTGATCTGACGAGATAACTGTTCATAATTTCCCGCTCCAAACTGGGAACTCATTAAAATACTTGCCCCCATACAAAGACCGCTGATCAAAAGGATGACAAGATTCATCACCGGTGTGGATGTTCCGACTGCTGCCAATGCGCTCTCCCCCACGTATCGACCTACAATGATGGAATCCACTGCATTATAAAAAAGTTGAAAAAAATTACCGAGTACCAGTGGTATCGTAAAGCCAATCAGAGGAACGGCCACTGCTCCTTGTGTCATATCATGTTCTGTTCCGTTTTTCATGCTGTTCCCTCCTTTTTCTACATTTTACCACACAAAGTCAAGAACCGGATTTCTGCATAATATGGCGGATAACAACATCTTTTACAACAGAAAACTGCAGCTATGAAAAAAGCTCGCACAAAACAGACAGTTTGTACGAGCTAAACACGATATCATTGCGTCCGTTTCCATACACAAGAGTAGGTTCTACATAAGAAATTTTGTGTTTGCTGGAACAAAGCATCTGAACAACATAAGATTTACTGTCCGTAAATTCTTTCGGCCCCATTACTCCGCCAATATATCCTAACCCTTTCACAGACTTTTGGTCTGCTATCTCTAACATGACTTTAGCCGGTAAAAGATTATATTTTTCGAGTTGTTCTTTATCTTTTGTATAAACACCAACGCAATCAAAGTTAGCAAGGGGCTATCGGTTAATTCCCGACAGCCCCAAATATGTATTTTCTATTGTTCTTCTTTGCCCGTTGCCCTCTCTTCTCCCATTTCTCGGATCATCTCTGCAATAACATCTTCCTCTTCTTCAAGTTCCTCTGAAATCTCAGAAATAGATTTTCCTTTTACCAGTTTCTTTTGAATCTGCATTCTAAGAAGCTCAATTTTCCCTTCGAATTTTCCCTCTTCCCAGGACGCTTCCCGCTCCTGCCGCATATGCTTTTCCTCATCATATTCATAAATACTCACTTGTTTCGCCTCCGCTCTGTTTTGTTTCAAAAACTCTGCCATGATCCCTTCCCGAATACACTCACTGATTGCCTGTTCCACTGCTTCTTCCACCGGCTTTACCTGGGCGTACTCCCGCACTCTTGCAGTATATTCCGAGTAATCCTTCAGAGATTTGCACATTTCCTTCAACTTTTCATTATGCCCGCGGTTGATGTTCAGCATCACCGCAGTCAATTCCAATGCCGGATGTTCTTCTTTGACGCAATACGCATCAGACAATCTTAAAATTTTTCGATCCGGCTGTTCCTGACTTCCATTGTAAAAAATCACAAACTGCGGGGGCGGAATCTGAATGCATTTCGTACCATACAGGTTTTCATCTTTTGTCATCCCGGAATACAGATCCGAGATATAAAACAAATACCGCAGGGGCAGGTTGGGACTGTAGGTGGACTGATGCTCGTACAGGGAAAGTCTGGAATCAATAAGAAAAGACAAATCATTATGCATCGACATGTAAATCGCATTTTCTAATGTATTGATTTCCAGCAATTCCGGATCTTCGTAATGCCTTCCGCCGACCGCATTGTACAGATCGAGCAGATCTTTCCTGTCACTGTAGAGCATGGCAAAAATCCTCGATTTGTACAGTCTGTTTACGGGCTGCATCTGTGTTGTCTGGTTCATATAAATACCTCCTTGAATGAAAATAGCTGCAGGAGGCTTTCCAATACGGCATCTTTCTCTCAAACCTCTCTGCTGTTTTAGATTGAAATCAAAGCATAGAGATTTTCCGATATGCTATAAGAATAAAAGATGCGGTATGGTTCCGCTTAGAAAACCAGAATTTTTATGCTTTTCTGCATTATAACATGATTATTTAAAAAGAGAAAGTTGAAATTCGTTTTTCACCTCAAAAACTCCATCATTTCTTATTACGTAAAAAGAGAGGAAGATTCCTCCCCCTCTCAAATATGGATTTTCTATTTATCTTCTGATCATCATTGCTTCATAAGGTCTGAGCACCCCAGTCTCTCCTTTTTCCTTATAATTCCAGATCAGTACCTCTCCGTCTTTCCATTCACTCAAAAGATCGCACGCTGCCGGTGTTTCACTGAAATTTGCACATACCAGGACTTCTGTATCGCCTTCTTTTCTTATATAGGCAAACACCTGCGGATCCTCTTCCATCAAAAGTGTAAACTCTCCGTTTACAAACACGGAATGTTCTTTTCTCAGCCGGATCAGCTTCTGATAATAGTAGAATACAGAATCGGGATCGGATAGTTCCGACTCGGCATTGATCTTCGTATAATTCGGATTCACTTCCAACCATGGGGTTCCCTTTGTAAATCCTGCATTCACCTCACCACTCCACTGCATCGGCGTTCTTGCATTGTCCCTGCCCTTTGCATAAATGGAGTGCATGATTTCTTCCTTGCTGTATCCTTCATCCAGACGCTCTTTGTACATATTCAGTGTCTCAATATCCTGATAGTGGCTGATATCTGCAAAGCGCACATTTGTCATACCAAGTTCTTCTCCCTGATAGATATAAGGAGTTCCCTGCATTCCATGCAGCAAGGTAGCAAGCATCTTTGCAGATTCCACGCGGTATTTCTGATCATTTCCCCAACGGGACACGATTCTTGGCAGATCGTGATTGTTCCAGAACAGACTGTTCCATCCACATCCGTGCAGTTCTCTCTGCCATTTTGCAAGCACCTGTTTTAATTTCACTACTGGAAGCGGCGCCACATCCCATTTCGACTTTCCTTCCTGCTGATCCAGACCAATATGCTCGAACTGGAACACCATAGAAAACTCGCTTCCATCCGGATTGCTGTACAATTTGGCGCGTTCAATATCTGCGCCCCATGCCTCTCCTACTGTGATCAGATCTCCCTTTTGGAATGTTTCCCTGCTCAGTTCCTGAATAAACTCATGGAGTCTCGGTCCGTTGTTTGTGATCTTTTGATCCGGCTCCTTGGCGATCTGATCGATCACATCCAGACGGAATCCGCCCGCTCCTTTTTCCATCCACCAGAGGATCATGTCATAGATCTCACGGCGCACTTTTGGATTCTCCCAGTTCAGATCCGGCTGTTTTACCGAAAACTGGTGAAAATAGTACTGTTCCAGTTCCGGCGCCCATTCCCAGGCAGATCCCCCAAATACGGATCTCATATCATTCGGATACACGCCCTCTTTCCCATCTCTCCAGACATAATAGTCATGGTACGGGTTATCCTTGCTTTTCTTTGCCTCCTGAAACCAGCGATGCTCATCAGAAGAATGGTTTAACACAAGATCCATGATAATCCGGATATTTCTCTTTTTGGCTTCTTTTATCAGCTCTTCCATGTCATCCAGACTTCCGAACATAGGATCGATATCCTGATAATCAGAGATGTCATATCCATTGTCATCCTGCGGGGATTTGCAGACCGGAGACAGCCAGATCGCATCGATTCCCAGCTCTTTTAAATAATCCAGTCTCTGAATGATCCCTCGCAGATCTCCGATCCCATCTCCATTGCTGTCCTGAAAACTGCGTGGATAAATCTGATAGATCACCGCATCCCTCCACCAGTGTTCTTTTCTTGTCCCTTCCATTGATGTTCTCCTTTATTTCTTTCTTCTGATCAAAGTTCCGTTTTTCTTCAATACACCCTGCTCAAATCTGCGGGAAAACAAAACTTCTCCCTCTTCTTTTACTGATACCGATTCCTCAGAACAGTTTAAGAGTACTTCCAGCTGATTGCCGTCCTGATCCAGTTTGATATACTCCACAAGACGTCTCTTCTCATACTCATTCGGAAAATGGAAATACAGACTTTTGCAGGCTGCTTCCTGTTTCCGCATTGCGATCAGCTTTTGCATGATCTGGATTTTTTCCTGGTTTTCGGATGAATCCAGTTCCTGCCACGGCATACATCTGCGGCAGTCCGGATCAAAACCGCCTTCCATTGCAATCTCTGTTCCATAATAAATGCAGGCACTTCCCGGCATTGTAAACAACACGGCAAGTTGCTGGTAAAACAGATCCAGATCATCAAACCGACTCATCAGACGCTGCGTGTCATGAGAATCCAGAAGATTGAACATCACATTGTTGCTCTGCTGCATATACATCGTATAACAGCGGTTCACCATATACTCAAATTCTTCTTTTTCCATTCCCCGATCTAAGAAGAAATCATGGATTCCGCTCATCAGAGGATAGTTCATTACAGAATCGTACTCATCTCCCAGAAGCCACTGACTTGCATCATGCCAGATTTCACCCAGTAAGTACAGATCCGGTTTCATCTGTTTTAAATGCTCCCGGATTTTTTTCAGAAAACGGTGGGAAACTTCATTTCCCACGTCAAACCGGATTCCGTCAATATCGAATTTGCGGATCCAGTCTTCGCATATTTTACAGAAGTATTGAATTACTTCTTCGTTATTTGTATTCAGCTTTGGCATTCCATCAGTAAATGCAAATGAATAAAACCGTCCATCTCTCGTATCTGCCCGTTTTTCGACTGTTTCCCAGTCATGGATCATAAACCAGTCTGCATACGCAGATTTTTCTTTTTTCTCCAGAACATCCAGCCATGGTGCAAACTTTCTTCCACAATGATTGAACACGGCGTCCACCATGATCCGAATCCCATGCTGATGCGCCTCTTCTACCAGATCTTTAAATTCTTCCTCCGTTCCAAAATGAGGATCGATCACCGTATAATCTGTGGTGTCATATTTGTGGTTGGATTCTGCTTTCATAATGGGATTCAGGTAGATTCCCGTGATTCCGAGCCCTTCCAGATAAGGAATTTTTTCCCGGATTCCATTTAAATTTCCGCCAAACCTTTCTTCATTTGTCACAGTACCAGTGCGCCACTTCGTCACACCGGCCTCTTCCTTCGTATCTGCTCCCCTGCAGAACCGGTCCGGAAAAATCTGATACCATACTGTCTCGTTGACCCAGTCTGGCGTCACATTAATATCCGCAGGATTCATCCACGGTACGGTAAAGCACTGCAGCATCCTTCCATCCATCTGCATCTGTTCTTCTGTCAGAAATCCATCCTCAAAATAATACCAGACTTCTTCCTCTGTATGTAATTCAAAATAATATTTGCAGCGTTTATACTTTGGAACCAATGTCGTTGTCCACCAGAGCTGGTGACGCAAACGTTTCTTAAAACAGATTTCCTCTCTCTTTCCGATCCATTTCTCGTTTCCGCCAAGGATTCCCGATTCAAACGGATCTCCATAATGAATGAAGACCCGTCTGACATCATATCCTGTTCTTAAGTTTACGATCAGCTCATTTTCATTTAACGCATAACTCATCTGTTCTGATGTTTTATGAAAAATTCCAGCAAATTGCATGTTGTCTCTCCTTTAGTTCCGGAATGTGATCAGATTTTTATATCGTTTCAGTTCTTTCCCGGCAAGTGTAAAGTCCGGCATTCTCCACTCCCAGTTCGGAGAACCGACTGTCCCCGGTGTATTCAGATGCCCTTCTTTTCCTTGCCCTAAAATATCCGCCATCGGAATAATCGCATATTCTGCCTTGCTCTTTAATGTATAAGCAAGCAGACGGTCTTTGACACTTCCCTGTCTGATTCCCTCACGTGTGAGAAATCTGCGCACTTTACGCTTCGCCGCGCAGGTCAGATTATGATACCACTCCATCAAAGTATCATTGTCATGCGTTCCTGTATACACGATCATATTTTCTACATCGCGGAAGCTGTCATATGCATATTTTCCTTTTGTCTCAATCGAAAATACAAGGATCTTCATGCCTTTCAGATGATAGTGATCCTTCAATTCCAGTACTTCCGGTCTGAGATCTCCCAGATCTTCCGCCACCAGATTTACACCCGGGATCTTCTCTTTGAGCGTGTCGATCACTTCATATCCCGGCGCCTCAATCCACTCACCTTCCACAGCTGTCGGACAACTTGCCGGAATTTTCCAGAAGGTGTCAAACGCCCGGAAGTGATCGATCCGGATAATGTCAAACAGCTTGCTGCTGTATCCGATCCGGTCCACCCAGAACTGATAGTTGTTTTCTTTTAAATATTCCCAGTTGTAGATTGGATTGCCCCATCTCTGACCGGTAGCACTGAAATAATCCGGCGGAACTCCTGCAATAAAGATCGGCCTTCCGTCTGTATCCAGAAGGAAATTGTCTTTTGATGCCCACACGTCCACAGAATCTACCCCCACATAAAACGGCACATCTCCCATGATCTGAATATCATACGCATTGGCCTTTTCTTTCAGTTTCATCCACTGACTGAAAAATACATACTGTAAAAACATATGATACTGCACTTCTGTTTCTAACTCAGGCGCCAAATCCGTTCTCGCATCCGGCCACATTTTATCTTCCTGTTTCCATTCATTCCAGCAGCATCCCCCGTTTGCCTTTTTCAGTGCACGGAAAGCACCATATTCATATACCCAGCTCTGATCTGCAAACTCCTGATAGTCTTTTGTCTCACAGCCGCCACTTGTAAGAAATGCCTGAAAAGCTTCTCTTAAATAAGGCTCTTTGTGCAAACGCACAGCATCGTAATCGACTTTCGTCGCATATTCGTGAAACCCTTCTGGTCTTTCTTTTAACAGCCCTTCCTCATACAGCGTATCCAGACTGATATATAGCTCATCCCCTGCACAGGAAGAATATGGCTGATACGGGGAGTTTCCGTATCCCACCGGATTCATCGGCAAAATCTGCCAGATCTTCACACCGCTTTCTTTTAACAATGTCAGAAAATGATATGCTTCTGCCCCCATCTCTCCCACTCCCGTTCGGGACGGGAGGGAAGATACAGGCATCAAAATTCCTGTTTTTCTCATTTTACTCTCTCCTTTTGCTTTTGCCATATCCTACAGATGCCAGATGTCTCTGTTATACTCTGCAATCGTTCTGTCGGAAGAGAAAAATCCGGCTTTGGCAATGTTCACCAGCATTTTTTTCTCCCACGCTTTTTCATCTTCGTAATCAGAAAGCATCTGCTCTTTTGTTCTGATATAATCTTTCACATCCAAAAGTGCCATGAACCAGTCTTTGCCTACGATTTCTTTGTACAGACGTCCCAGGTTCACCGGATCTCCGATGCGGATCAAATCTTTACTGATAATAAAGTCTACCAGCTCTTCTACCAGCGGATCATTCTCATAGATGTCTTTGGAACAGTATTCTCCTGTCTCATACAGCTTGATGATCTTTTCTGATGTTTCTCCGAAGATATAAATATTGTCATCCCCTACCAGCTGGTGGATCTCTACATTTGCTCCGTCTTCTGTTCCAAGTGTCACGGCGCCGTTGAGCATGAATTTCATATTTCCTGTTCCGGAGGCTTCCTTGGATGCCAGCGAAATCTGCTCGGAAATATCACATGCAGGGATCAGCTTCTCTGCTTTTGTCACATTGTAGTTTTCTACCATCACGATCTTCATATATGGGCTTACCTGCGGATCATTGTCAATGAGCTGCTGCAGGCAGAGGATCAGATGAATGATATCTTTGGCAATCGTATATGCCGGAGCTGCCTTTGCTCCGAAGATCATTGTGAGCGGACGTTTCGGCAGATTTCCTTTTTTGATCTCTTTGTATTTGTAGATCGCATACAGTGCGTTCATCTGCTGTCTCTTATACTCATGGAGACGTTTGATCTGGATATCAAATACAGAATTTTCATCAATCTCCACATTCTGTGTCATCTTGAGATATTTCTTTAACTCTGCTTTTGCTTCTTTTTTAATCTCTTTCAATTTTGCAAGAACATTCTCATCATCCTGATATGCCAGAAGTTTTTCCAGTTCTTCTGCATTCTCCATATATCCAGGTCCGATCAGTTCTTTTAAGTACTCTGCCAGATTGTGATTGCAGTGTACCAGCCATCTGCGGAATGTGATTCCGTTGGTCTTATTGTTGAACTTCTGCGGATAAATATCGTAGAACGGTTTCAGCTCAGATTCTTTTAAAATCTCTGTGTGAAGCGCTGCCACACCGTTTACTGCATATCCGAAATGGATATCGATATGTGCCATATGCACACGGTCCATCTCATCGATGATATACACTCTTGGATCGTGGAAATCTCTTCTGACCCGTCTGTCCAATTCCCGGATGATCGGCATCAGATGAGGCACTACTTTTTCCAGGTAAGAGATCGGCCATTTTTCCAGCGCCTCTGCCAGGATTGTATGATTGGTATAGGCACAGGTCTTGCTCACCACATCCACTGCAGTGTCGATATTGAATCCTTTCTGCTCAGTGAGGATCCGGATCAGTTCCGGGATCACCATCGTCGGATGGGTATCGTTGATCTGGATACACACATGCTCATGCAAGTGATACAGATTCACTCCACGCTCCTCGGCTTCTTTGAGGATCAACTGTGCTGCATTGCTGACCATAAAGTACTGCTGATAAATACGCAGAAGCTGTCCTGCCTCATCACTGTCATCCGGATAGAGGAACAATGTCAGGTTTTTGTGGATATCCTGTTTGTCAAACTGGATCCCGTTTCCAATGATGCTCTCATCTGCACTGTCCAGATCAAACAGGTGCAGTTTGTTGCAGCCGCTCTGATATCCCGGTACGTCAATATCATACATGGTAGATTTCAGAGTAAAATCTTTAAACGGAACCTCAAAACTCACATCTGTTTTTGTCAGCCAGCTCTTTTCTGTGATCCATGGATTTTTCTCTTCCCACTGTTTGTTGTCAGAAAATTTCTGAAGGAATAATCCGTCGTGATAGTTCAGTCCCACACCGTCTCCATTAAGTCCGAGTGTTGCGATGGAATCCAGGAAACATGCTGCCAGACGTCCCAGTCCTCCGTTTCCAAGAGATGGTTCCAATTCTACTTCTTCAATCTCTGTCAGATCGTGTCCGTGTTTTTTCAGCACTTCTCTGACTTCTTCAAATACACCCAGATTGATCAGGTTGTTGGACAAGAGTTTCCCCACCAGAAATTCTGCGGAAATGTAGTACAGTTTTCTGTCTCCCTCGTTGTGTTTCATACCATTCATTTTTTCTTTGGACCACTGAAGAAGCGCTGCGTAAATCTCTTCACTGGATGCCTCTTTTATTCCTTTGCTGCAAACTGTCTGTAACATCTGCTCTAATTCTTTTTCCATTATCATTCTCCTTTCAGATTCCATGTTCTATTTCTTCTTTTTTTCAATCTGTTCATATACACGGAGCAATTCTCCGACACTCCATGCCTGTGCAAAACAGCCTTTGGAAGACACTGGGTTTTTCCCGTCGTAGATTTCCGGCAGCTGTCCAATGCACCCTTCCTTAAGTGCGCACTCCAGAACTTCCAGCTGCTCTTTTACGTCCTGTTTTGCGCGTTCACTGTATGCGTGAACCTTGAGATACGCCAGATAGTAAGCCCCCAGTGGGAACGTCCATACAGTGCCCTGATGGTATGCCATATCCCGCTTTTCCATCGCTCCTTCATAGTATGGATGAAATTCCGGATCTGCTTCTTCCAGTGTACGCATCCCATAAAAAGTATACAGCTTTTCAAAAACAGTTTCCACTATCTTCCGCTCTTTTTCCGGCTCCAGCATCGTAAACGGCATGGAGAGTGCCCAGATCTGATTGCAGCGGATCTGGGTATCTGCCTCTGTTCCGGAAACCAGGTCTTTCAGACAATTTTTCTGCGACATCCAGAATTTTTCTGTAAACGAATCCCTTACCTTTTCTGCCAGTTGCGCGTAGTATCTGCTTGTTTCTGCTTCTTCTGTAAATGTTTCCATAATTTTTAAGGCATTGTACCAGTAGGCATTGATCTCCACCGGCTTTCCGTGTCTTGGAGTCGGCAGAATCTCTCCCACACGTACGTCCATCCAGGTCACCTGAGCAAGACCTTCCCCTGCACAGATCAGCCCGTCTGTATCCATGTGGATCCCAAACTTTGTCCCGTTCTGATATCCATCCATGATCCGCTCCATCACCGGATACACTTCCCGGACAAACTCCATATCTTTTGTTGCTTCATAATACAAATACACGCAATTGATAAACAACAGTGCCGCATCGACTGTATTGTACAGCGGCTCGTTTCCTCCCTCCGGAAACAGATTCGGCATCAGACCGTCTCTCTCATTCTGTGCAAAGGTGCGCAGAATCCTTTTTGCAGTCTCAAACTGTCCGGTAGAAATGCAGATTCCCGGAAGTGCAATCATCGTATCTCTGCCCCAGTCTTCAAAAAACGGATACCCTGCCAGTATTGTATCTCCCCCCGTGGATTCCCGTTTTGAAACAAACTGTCTGGCACTTTTTGAAAGCATTTTCCCAGCCTCCGAAGTAAATCCGGCTGTTTCCTCGAGCTGTTTTCTGTCTGCTTTCGTCTGCTCAATGATCGTCTGTGCACTGTTTTTTGATGGTTCCATCTCATAGACTACTTCCAGAACCACCTGTTTTCCCGCCTCTGCCTGCAGACGGATCTGATGGTTGGCTCTTGCGTGTCCATACGCCCTGCGTCCGTCACAGACATCATAGCGGTAAAAATAAACTTCCTCTGTCTCTGCTATCTCTTTTATCATTCCGTTTGTACGAAGATGCAGTGTCATTCCCTCACTTTCCACTGCTTCTCCTGTAAATACGATTTCCTGCCCCGGCAAGAGATCGGCTCCCTTTGGTACGAACTGGAAAAATGGAGTCAGCACAAATTCCACATTCCGGCTGCTGCGGTTTTTGATCTCATAACAAAGCGCCACCGTATTTTTTTCCTGCGGCATTCCGATTTCCTTTTTAATCTCCACACCATTTACAAGGAATCTCCAGATTGGAGTATCTTCATAGGAAAATGCCGCCAGATGAAGATATCCATCCTCCGGTGTCTGCTCCTCAAACTCCTGTGTAGACAGTGTAAGCACATCTCCTTCTTCTATCAGAAGTTCTTCTTTTAAGCGGTGTATCATGTTGTATCTGCAGTTTGGCGCTGTTGTACAAGCCATCAACAGTGCATGATCATTTCTTGACACTGCACCAGTCATCGTCATGGAGGAAAATCCCCCCAGTCCGTTGGTCATCAGATAACAGTTTTCCAGTCCCCGCTCTCTCGTTTTCCAGTCTTGTTTTCCATACATCCATTTCATCACACTTTACCTGCTCTCTTCCCTTTTTCCAAGTATCAAAATACTGACCGGAGAAACTTTCATACGTTTCGCTGCAATCTGCGGATGTTTCCATAAAAAGCTGTCCTCTCCGTCTGCAAGAACTTCCCATGTCCCTTCTGAAAGTTTCACTTCCTTCTGTTTTTCACTGCCGTTATATACAATACAGAGTGTTTTCCACAACTGCACAAACTCTTCTCTTCATGTTCCCTCACCTTTCATTTTTGTTTCGTATTATTTCGTACATGATGATGATATCATTTTTTCCCTGTTTCGTCAATCCTAACAACGTATAGTACTCTTTATTTTCTATGTTTTGCATAGTTTTTATCCTGTATTTTTATTCACTTTCAACAATCCATGTTTTTTTGCAAACAAGAAACTTTCCGAAACTCATTCTCTTTTTCCATGGATATTCATTGCATTTTCCACTTTTTTTCTATATAATGAAAAAGGTTACTATGAACAGTAACAAAAAAAGGACGCAGAAAGGAGCCCCAATGGCTACATTACAGGATATTGCTGATCGTCTGAATATCTCAAAAGGCACTGTTTCCAAAGCCTTAAACGGTGCACCTGATATCAGCGAAACTTTACAAAAAACCGTACTGGAAACAGCTGTTGAAATGGGATATACAAAAATCCGCCGCCAGAAGGCTGCGGAGAAAAAACTCTGTATTCTGATTGAAAACGTAGATTACAAAGAGTCACATCAATTTGGATATGAAATCCTGCTCGGCTTCCGCCAGCTTGCAGAACCTGCCGGTTATACCGTAGATATTGTAGATACTACTGAAAAACTGCAGAAAAGCACCCCGTACGATGTTTTTATGCTGCAGAACCAGTATCTGGGAGCTTTTGTCGTTGGATTTTCGTTGAATGATCCGTGGATGAAAGATTTTCAGACCAGCAGAACACCGACCGTTCTGTATGACAACTATATTATTGCAAATCCAAATATGGCATATGTCGGAATCGACAACAACGAAGGCATGGAACTCGCCGTCTCCCATTTAAAAAAACTGGGACATAAAAAAATCGGATATTTGAGCAGCGCCCTTGGTTCTCATATCATGCAGATCCGCCACAAAGCATTTTTCCACGCTTTGAAACAAAACGGCCTAAAGTCCGATCCGACCTATGCGGGAAGTTCCTACTATATCACTCAATGTATGGAAAAGCATCTGCCCCGTCTGTTGGATCTGGGAATCACCTCTATTGTCTGCAACCATGATCTGATCGCCAATGCCGCGATGATTCAGTGTCAGCAGCTCGGATACAAAGTTCCGGACGAGATCAGCATCATCGGGTTTGATGATCTCCCGATCTGCGCATATACTTCCCCGCCGCTGACTACCATCCGCCAGGAACGGATCCAGCTTGGCAAAAGTGCTTACTATGCTCTGGACAGTCTGATGAATCAAGTATCCATCGGAACACTTCTGTTACATGCAAAATTAATTGAGAGGGGATCGACCGGAGAGGTCCCTCAGACAAATAATAATATAAAAAGAACTGGCGATTGATTTCAGCTTCAACCGCCAGTTCTTTTTACAAATCATATTCTTTTAACAGAGTCTCCCGATATGCCTCATCCTCCACTGCCCGTTTCATATCGTCCATTCGCTGCTCTTTGAGTAATTTCTCATAAAGAGTATTGATTCTCCGTTCCCCTTCTTTATATCCTGTCTCATACATATCCTCTTCATATGCTTCCTGATTAAATGATGACAATACCATACTGATCACCTCTGCTTTATGCTTTCTCAAAATATCCACAAGCACTCCCTGTTCGATACAGATATCTACTGCCCGCAAAGTTGCTTCTTCTGGATCTTCATACATTTTTTTCTGCTCACGTACAATGAAAACAAACTGCGAGTACTCTCTCAGACGCCTGCACTTCTCCATTAGCTCCTGATTATGTCCATAATTGATGTTCAGCATCACCACCTGACACTCCAGACAGGGTTCTATGTCTTTTCCCGTCTTCTGAAATGCATCACTTAGTTTTAAAAGACTGCGATCCGGCGCTTTTTTTGTCCCATTGTAAAACACAAAATACTGAGGAAACGGTAACTTTTTTAATCCACTGCTATATAAATTGATCTGTCCGTCTTCTATATATCCTTCGTACAAATGTGCCAGATAGATCAACCCCCGAATCGGAAGGTTGGGATTGTATGTACTCTGATGCTCATACAGGTTCAAGGTTCCTCCTACTAAAAATGAAATATCATTTTTTATGGAAATATAAACTGCATCCTCCAGTGTATTGACTTCCAGTTCTTCCGGATCACTATAAGATGTTCCATTCAGTGCATTGTACAAATCCAGCAAATCTTTCTTTTCGCTGAATATAAGCCGAAACAGGCTGTCTTTGTATTCCCTGTTTAAAGTTGGATACTTTGAGAAATTTTTTGTCTTCTTTTCTTCCATGTACTTTCCTCCATTATAATCATTTTTTTTCTGCAGTGCAATATCACTATCTGACGTTTCCATAAAATAACTGAATATTTCGGCTGATCTGCCGTTTTTTGATTCTTTGATTTGTTTAGACTTTTTCCTAAGATTACTAAAGATAAAACCATTCAGAGACAGTTTTTAATATGCTTATTGTATCCTTTTCCCTTTCCGTTTACAATCCCGCAATTTTCACAAAAACAGCAAAAAAATACGCAGACCATCGTATCGCCCACGCATTTTTCATTTCTTATAATTCAATCCGTCCTGTTGTATCTTTATTGATTACGTAATATGCTGCGGATTCTTCTGGCTTCAGATAAAGTTTTACATCTTTCAGCTCGCCTACTTTATGCTTCAGCTCTTTTGTCCAGACTTCTTTTACTTTTTTCATCAGCTCTTTTTCTGAATATTCTTTTCCGGCAAACTGCAGATACATTTCACATTTTACTGCTGTTTTTGCTGCTGTCGTTGTCTTTGCAGAAGTTTTTCTTGCTCTTGTCTTTTTTTCTTCTGCTGCCGGCTCAGATTCCTGTAACACAGCTGCTCTTGTTTCAATTGCTTTTGTTGTGTCTTTCTTGGTCTCGATTGCCTTTGCCTTTCCTGCTTTTGTCTCAATCGCCTCTACTTTTGCAGGTTTTACTTCTTCTTTTTTCTCTGTCGCCTTTTCATTTGCAACAACTTTCTTTGCTGTCTGTGCTGATGTCACTTCTTCTGCTGTCTTTACCGGTGTCTGTACTGTTGTTTTCGCTGTTGTCTTAGATGCTCCTTTTTTTGCTGCCATATCAATTCCCTCCTGATAAAACACGAAACGGATATTGCTCCGCTTATCTTCCGGCTCTGCCGCAAACCACACGGCCGGAACATGACTGTTATCCCCTACTTTTCGCAGGTTCAGCAAATATTGTACCTCATTTTTCCAAAAACGTCAAAAAAATATCAGAGCTCCGTTTTCTTTTCCTGTTCCCGTTCCTGATAACCTCTGAAAAAATCGGATAATTTATCCAGTGTCTGCAGCAAAATTGCAAGCTCCTGCTCCTTTAGATTTTCAATCACCGCATTGGTCATCTGCATATGGAAATTCTTATGATGCTCATATGCTTTCTTCCCTTTTCCGGTCAACTGGATATAGACCACCCTGCGGTCTGTCTCGCTCCTCTGCCGTGTCACATATTTTTTATTGACCAGGCTGTTCATAGACGTTGTCAAGGAACCCGCTGTAATTCCCAGTGTTCTCGCAACTGCCGACATTGTGCTTTCCTCTCCCAGACCGATTGCTTCTATTATATGCATGTCGTTGTTGGTAATATCCTTAAATTCCTCTGTTATGATTGCTTTTTCTTCCAATTCCCAGATTTCGTTGAACAGGTGAACCAGGGTATCATTAATGGTCTTATATGCATCCAAAGATGTATTCTCCTCTCCGTACCATTCACTTGTTCCTGTCCTTTACGTAAACAATGATGCCACCACTTCCTCTACGGTCTCGATCTTTTCTGCCTTCCATGCGTTGGCGCCGCAAAAGATAAGTCCGTTTTCTATATCTCCTTTCACCGCGGCGATCAGGCTGTCTGTAATGCAGTATGGTATCTGAGAAGGGTTACATTTTGCAAGACATCTGTGACAGGAACTGTGTTCTATTTTCTCTCCAAGCATAACACGTTTCATGAGGGGATTCAAGATGGCTCTTCCCGGCATTCCGACCGGACTTTTCACAATGTCGATCTCATCTTTTACAGCTTTCAGATACGCTTCTTTATACCGCCGGTGGGCATCACATTCTTTTGTTGTAACAAATCTGGTTGCCACCTGAACCCCATCCGCTCCAAGCTGCTCCATCCTTTGGACATCACTTCTGTCATAAATTCCGCCTGCTGCAATCACTGGAATCCGGCACTTGTACTTCTTCGCATACTGCCGCACCACGTCCAGAATATTCCCGAACTCCATATGGTAGGCATCTCCCTTCCACTTGTCCAGTTCCGCCTCTGTAAATCCAAGATGACCTCCTGCAAGAGGCCCTTCTGCCACGATCAGATCCGCCGTCCTTCCATATTTTTTATCCCAGTATTTCAAGATTACCTGCGCAGAACGTGCTGTGGATACAATGGGAGCAATTTTCACCGCACTGCCTTCTGTCAGTGCCGGAAGGTCCACAGGCAGCCCTGCACCGGATATGATTAGGTCTGCACCTGCTTTTACTGCTGCCTTTACATGATCTGCATATCCTTTTAAAGCTGTCATGATATTATATCCTATAATTCCGTTTTCTGAAATTTGACGTGCTTTTTGCATTTCTTTTCCAATCGCACGAAGATTCGCCTCCTCCGGATGTTTATCAAAATCCGGTTCCCGATATCCGATCTGAGCAGTGGATATCACTCCGATTCCGCCGGCTTTCGCCACACTTCCCGCCAGCCTTCCCAGACTGATTCCTACACCCATTCCCCCCTGGATCAAAGGAACTTTTGTTATTTTTTCTCCGATTTTTAAGTTTTCCATATTTTACTTCTTTCTATGGTATTTTTATGTTGTTACATCTTCCGGAAACGCTCGTAACGCTGCACTGCCAGCTCCTCAGGTGAGAAATTGCAGTGCGTGTCCAGAAACTCTGTGATCTTTTTTTGAAGAACAAAAACCACAGACTGCATGGTTTCTTCTGTATACACTTCTGGTTCCGCAATGACAGCTTCAATCACGCCAAGTTTCTTCAGGTCTGCTGCTGTCAATTTCATCACCGCTGCCGCTTCACTTGCGCGTTTACTGTCTTTCCACAAGATACTCGCAAACCCTTCCGGAGACAGCACAGAATATATCGCATTTTCCAGCATCCAGACTTCATCCGCGACTGCCAGTGCCAATGCACCTCCGCTTCCGCCTTCTCCAATCACAACAGACAGAATCGGAACCTTCATGGATGACATTGCAAACAGGTTTCTTGCAATGGCTTCTCCCTGCCCCCGCTCTTCTGCCTCTATACCACAAAATGCCCCCGGTGTATCCACAAACAGAAGAATCGGCCGTTTAAATTTCTCGGCCTGCTTCATCAGACGAAGTGCTTTTCGATATCCTTCCGGAGACGGCATTCCAAAATGATGCGCTACATTTTCTTTGGTAGATTTTCCCTTTACCTGTGCGATCACTGTAACTGGAATCCCCGCAAACCTCGCGATTCCACCAATGATTGCAGGATCATCTCCATAACAGCGGTCTCCATGAAACTCCTGAAAATCGGAAAAAAGTGTACGGATATAATCCTGTCCTACAGGCCGGTCATTTTTTCTGGAAATTGTGACCCGTTCCCACGCATCTTTTTCCTGTACAGACTGCCGTTCTTTTTCCACTGTCTGTACAGGCTTTTGAATAACAGGATTTTGAGCGGTATGATGCATCTGCAGAATATTTCCAAGAACCGTTCTCATCTCTTTTCGCTCTACGATACGATCGATAAAGCCGTGTTCCAGTAAAAATTCAGAACGCTGAAAGCCTTTCGGCAGTTTTTCTCCAATGGTCTGTTCAATGACTCTCGGACCTGCAAATCCAATCAGCGCCTTCGGCTCTGCCAGGATTACATCTCCCAGCATTGCAAAGCTGGCAGTCACCCCGCCTGTGGTCGGATCTGTCAGCACCGAAACATAGAGAAGTCCCGCATCACTGTGCCGTTTTAATGCCGCTGCCGTTTTCGCCATCTGCATCAGAGATACAATTCCCTCCTGCATTCTGGCACCGCCGGAACAGGCAAATATAATCACCGGGAGCTGTTCCTTTGTGGCGCGTTCCACCGCTCTTGTGATCTTTTCTCCCACAACCTGTCCCATGCTCGCCATCAGAAACCGCCCGTCACACACCGCGATCACCGCAGGATTGCCCTCGATAGATGCTTTTCCGGTCACAACAGCTTCTGAAAGTCCGGTCTTTTCCTTCAGACTTTTTACCTTTTCCTCATATCCCTTAAACTCCAGCGGATTGACAAATTCCATGTCTTTCTCCCACTCTTCAAAGGAATCTTCATCCACAGTCATCCGGATTCTTTCATATGCGTGCACCCGGAAGTACCCCTGACATTTCGGACAGATATAGCCTGCACTTTTTACCTCTTCCGTCAGAATCGCAGCGCCGCATTTATTGCACTTCTTCAGAAGTCCTTCCGGAACTTCCGGCCGTTCGCTTTTCAGCGGAATATAACTTTTTCGATTTTTCTTAAACATATTCTGCAGTTTCATACACTTGCTTCCTTTTTACTGATTTTCCATTGTTTCAATAAATTCAATATCGGTATTTCCACTTACAAAATCGGGATGATGTAAAATGTCATACTGATAATCCACATTGGTCTGAATTCCCTCAATGATCACTTCACCCAATGCACTTCGCATTTTCAGAATTGCTTCTTCTCTGCTTTTGGCATGCACGATCAGCTTTGCCAGCATGGAATCGTAATACGGCGGCACTGTATATCCACTGTAGATCGCCGTATCAATCCGCACCCCTTTTCCGCCCGGCAGATAGACATCTGTGATAGTTCCCGGAGAAGGGCGGAAATTCTTTGCCGGATCCTCAGCATTGATTCTGCATTCAATAGCATGACCGTTTAAGGAAATGTCTTCCTGCGAAACTTTTAGCTTCTCTCCATCTGCGATCCGAATCTGCTCCTTAATCAGATCAATTCCCGTCACCCACTCTGTGACCGGATGCTCTACCTGAATCCGGGTATTCATTTCCATAAAATAAAAGGATCCGCTTTTCTCCAGCAGAAACTCAATCGTTCCCGCATTGGTATACCCTGCTGCCTTTGCCGCCCGCACAGCCGCCTCTCCCATTGCTTTACGCAGCTTCGGATTTAACGCCGAAGATGGAGATTCCTCGATCAGCTTCTGATGATTCCTCTGGATCGAACAGTCCCGCTCTCCCAGATGCACTACATTTCCATGCTTGTCTGCCAGAATCTGAAATTCAATATGACGCGGATGCTCGATAAAATGTTCAATATACATGGCATCATCACCAAAGGCATTTTTTGCCTCACTCTGAGCCGTCAGAAATGCTGACTCAAATTCTGCCTCTGAATATGCGGTACGCATTCCTTTCCCACCGCCTCCAAGTGCTGCTTTGATCATCACAGGATATCCCACTTCCCCGGCAATTCGTTTCCCGTGATCTGCTTCGTATATACATTCACTGCATCCGGGAATAACCGGTACATTGGCTGCTTCCATAGTCTGCCTGGCAATCGATTTATTTCCCAGTTTTTGAATCACAGAAGAAGACGGTCCGATAAAGATGATTCCACATTTTTCACAAAGCTCTGCAAATCTGCTGTTTTCTGACAGAAATCCAAATCCCGGATGGATCGCATCTGCACCGGATGTCAGCGTGGCACTTAATATATTTTCCATACTCAGATAGCTTTGTGCAGACGGCGCCGGACCGATACACACTGCCTCATCCGCCAGCTGTGTATGCAGTGCTTCTTTGTCTGCCTCTGAATAAACAGCCACAGTCAGAATGCCCATCTCCCGGCATGCCCGAATGATCCGGACTGCAATCTCACCTCTGTTTGCAATCAATATTTTTTCTATCATCTCTACTCACCTACCATAAATGTCAGCTGTGCACTGGCTACCACGTTTCCATTCACAGATGCCACTGCTTCCCCGACTCCTACCGGCCCTTTTCGTTTGATGATCTTTGTCTCCAGCTTCAGTTTGTCTCCCGGAAATACCATTCCTTTAAATCTGCAGTTCTGCACACCTCCGAAAAATGCGATCTTCCCCTGATTTTCCGGAACACTTAAGATCGCGACTGCACCGACCTGTGCCAGAGCCTCTAAAATAAGAACTCCCGGCATCACTGCTTTCTTTGGAAAGTGTCCCCGGAAGAATTCTTCCCGGTAAGTCACACACTTATATCCCACCGCAAATTCTCCGGGTTCAAAATCTTCAATCGCATCCACAAGTAAAAACGGATGTCTGTGAGGAATGATTTCCTGTATCTGTTCAATGTTCAATGCTTTCATATTCTGCACCTGCCTATCTCACGATAAAAAGCGGCTGTCCGTATTCTACCGGCGCTCCGTTTTCTACCAGTATTTCTTCTATCGTTCCGTCAAACTCACTTTCAATCTCATTCATCAGCTTCATTGCTTCCACGATTGCCAGAATCTTTCCTTTCTGTACCTGCTCTCCCACCTGTACAAACGGATCTGCATCCTCTGCCGGTGATGCATAGAAGGTTCCCACCAGCGGGGATTTGATCACATTTCCCGATTTTTTCTCCGAAGAATCCTGTGGCTGCTCTGATGCTCTGGCCGGCACAGACTCACTTTGCTCTGCAAGTCTGACTTCCCCTTTTTCTTTTTTTAAAGAAATCTTAAAGTCTCCCTCTTCATATTTGAATTCCCCGAGATTCGAGGATGAAACTGTCTGGATCAGTTCTACCAACTGCTCAAATTTCATATTATCTACACTACCCTTCATATTTTTTCAGCAACAGTGACGCATTGTGTCCTCCAAACCCGAGAGAATTCGTCAGCGCATATGTGATCTCTTTTTCAACCGGTGCGCCGATTGCATAATCCAGACTGCACTCTTCCTCTGTCTCTTTGGTTCCCATGGTCTGGTGGATGAATCCATCCTGGATACTTTTCACGCATGTAACAAATTCCACCCCGCCGGCTGCTCCCAGAAGATGTCCGATAATCGATTTCGTAGAATTGACAACAACCTGATCTGCCGCTGCTCCCAGTGCATACCGGATTGCTCTTGTCTCATACAGATCATTGTGATGGGTACTCGTTCCATGTGCATTGATGTAATCGATCTGCTCCGGCTGTGCGCCTGCCTCTTCCATCGCAAGCTTCATCGCCATCCCGGCTCCCTCTCCGTTTTCTGCCGGAGACGTAATATGGTACGCATCTCCCGTTGCCCCGTATCCGACAACTTCTGCATAAATTCTGGCTCCCCGCTTTTTCGCATGCTCCAGTTCTTCCAGCATTACGATCCCTGCTCCCTCCCCTAACACAAATCCATTTCTGTCTTTGTCAAAAGGAATGGAGGCTTTCTCTGGATCCTCAGAATCCGAAAGCGCGGTCAGCGCCGTAAATCCTGCCACGCCGCTTGGGCAGATACAGCTTTCTGCACCTCCTGCCACGCAGAGATCCAGATCTCCATATGCAATCGCACGAAATCCGTCTCCGATACAGTGGGTCCCTGATGCGCATGCTGTCACAACACTGGTACATTTTCCTTTGAATCCCAGCTGAATGGAAACATTTCCTGCTGCCATATTGGAAATCATCAGCGGAACCATCAGAGGATTCACTCTGGATGGCCCTTTCTGCAGAATTTTTTCGTAATTTGTCTCCACAGCCTGAAGGCTTCCGATTCCTGAACCAACGATCACCCCCGCCCGATACGGGTTCTCCTGGCTCATATCAATTTTCGCATCTTCAAAGGCTTCCTTTGCCGCGGCTACTGCATACTGAGCGAACGGCTCCATTCGCTTCGCTGCTTTGAAATCCATCCGCTCTTTTGCCGAAAATCCTTTCACCTCTGCCGCCAGTTTTACCTTGTATTCCGAAGTATCAAACTTTGTGATGGGACCGATTCCCACCTTTCCTTCACGCACACTGCTCCAGAACTCCTCCACTGTGTTTCCCACAGGTGTCACTGCTCCAAGCCCGGTCACTACCACTCTTCTTTTCATACTGTTCTCCTTTTCTACATTGCCATACCGCCATCCACATTCAATACCTGTCCGGTGATATATCCTGCTTTGTCTGATGCAAGAAACCAGACCGCTTCTGCCACATCTTCCGGATTTCCAAAACTCCCCAGCGGAATCTGACTTTTTGCATGATTCTGCACCTGTTCAGAAAGAACTTCTGTCATTTCTGTTTTGATAAATCCTGGAGCCACTGCATTGACTGTAATTCCTCTGGATGCGAGTTCTCTTGCCGCAGATTTGGTCAGCCCAATCACACCTGCTTTGGACGCACTGTAGTTTGCCTGCCCTGCATTTCCCAGAATACCGGATACCGAAGAAATATTGATGATCCGCCCTGACTTCTGACGAAGCATCTGCCTGGATGCAAACCGGATTCCGTTAAAGGTTCCCTTTAAATTCGTCTGAAGTACCGCATCATAATCGGATTCCGTCATTTTCATGAGCAGTCCGTCTCGCGTGATCCCTGCATTGTTAACCAGAATATCCAGTCTTCCATAAGTTTCTATCACATCTTTAAAAAATGCTTCACAGGCAGAAAAATCAGAAACATCACATCCATAGATTCCTGCATTTCCCCCTTGTTCTTTAATTGTTTGCTGCACCTGTTTTGCCTGTTCTTCATTGCCACGGTAATTGATGACAACAAAAACGCCCTCTTCTGCCAGTTTTTCTGCAATTGCTCTTCCTATTCCACGGGAAGCTCCTGTTACGACCGCCACTTTCTGTTCTAACATAATTCTTTTCCTGCTTTCTCAATATCTTCCCATGTGGAAACCTGATATACCTTCACATCACGGTTGATCTTCCGTAAAAATCCGGATAACGTACGTCCTGGTCCAATCTCTACAAAGGTATCCACACCCTGTCTAATCATCTCTTCCACACTCTGCTGCCAGCGAACCGGTGCTGCGATCTGCTGTATAAGCAATTCTTTTGTTTCCTCGATATCCGAAACATACCGCCCGGTCACATTCGTCACATACGGGATCTGAAGTGGTGAACATTCAATCTGATCCAGTACCTCTTTTAACTGTCCTGCCGCTTCCTGTAACATCGGAGAATGAAATGGACCACTGACGTTTAACGGAAGTACCCGTTTTGCTCCTGCATCCTTTAAAACTGCCCCTGCCTGCTCTACACTTTCTTTCCATCCGGTGATCACAATCTGCCCCGGGCAGTTATAGTTTGCAATACTCACTCCTTCAATTCCAGCGATCGCGGCTTCAATCTTTTCGGCATCCAGGCCAAGTACCGCAGCCATCGCGCCTTTTCCATCCGGAACGGCGTTCTGCATCAAAATGCCTCTCTTTCGAACTGCCAGGATCGCATCCTCGATCTGCATCCCTCCTGCCGAAGCAATGGCACAATATTCTCCCAGACTCAACCCTGCTGTTACATCCGGCTTCACACCGGCTTCACGCAGCACCTGCTCCATTGCCATACAGACCGTAACAAGTGCTGCCTGGGTATATTCCGTCTGATGAAGATTTTCATTTTCCTCAAAACACAAGGATTTCATATCCAGCTTCAGAAGCCCGGATGATCGGTCAATGATATTTCTCGCAATCTCGCTATGTTCGTAAAAATCTTTTCCCATTCCGGCTGTCTGCGCTCCCTGTCCGGGAAACATAAATGCTATTTTACTCATGCTTGGAAACTCCTTTTAACAATTTTTCTGCCTGCTCGGTGAGATTCTGTATGATCTCCTCACAGGAAAGTATCTCTTTTACCATTGCCGCAGACTGGCCTGCCATCACACTTCCATTTGTCACATCTCCGTCCACAACCGCTTTTCTAAGCCCCCCCAGCGTCAAAAGCTCCAGTTCTTCAAACGGAACCCCCGCCTGTTCTTTTTCCAGGTATATTTTTGTCATCTGATTGCGAAGCGCACGAACCGGATGCCCAGTGCTTCGTCCGGTGACTCTGGAATCAATATCTCTGGCTTTTATAATACAGTTTTTATAGTTTTCGTGAACCTGTGCTTCTCTGGATGCCACAAACCTGGTACCAATCTGTACCCCTTCTGCTCCCAGCATGAATGCCGCAGCCATCCCCCGTCCGTCTGCAATTCCACCGGCCGCAATGACCGGTACATTCACCGCATCGACTACCTGAGGTACCAGCACCATGGTCGTATTCTCGCCGATATGCCCGCCTGCTTCTGTGCCTTCTGCCACCAGTGCATCTGCTCCGCACCGCTCCATCCGCTTCGCAAGGGCAACAGACGCAACCACCGGAATCACTTTGATTCCAGCCTCTTTCCAGAGACTCATATATTTTTCCGGCGAACCCGCTCCCGTTGTCACAACCGGAACTTTTTCTTCTGCCACCAGCTCTGCCACTTCTTTCGCATAAGGGCTCATCAGCATAATATTGACGCCAAACGGCTTGTCGGTTCTTCTTTTCACTTCCTGAATCTGAGCGCGCACCCACTCGGCAGGCGCACTGGCTGCTCCGATGATCCCAAGCCCTCCGGCATTAGAAACTGCCGCTGCCAGATGACTCTCCGCAACCCAGGCCATACCTCCCTGTACAACAGGAGATTCAATCCCCAAAAGTGTGGTAATCTTTGTCTTCATGCCAGTATCCTTCCTTCTATTTGTGTGCTTCCAGATATTTTACAACGTCTCCTACTGTCTGAATCTGCTCCAGATCTTCCGACGGAATCTCTACCTCAAATGCTTCTTCAAACGCCATCACCATTTCAAACAGATCCAGAGAATCTGCTCCCAGATCTTCTTTAAAGGATGTCTCCTCTGTAATTGTTCCTGCGTCTGCTCCTAATGATTCTGCTGTAATTTCTTTGATTTTTTCTAACATAATTTTCTTCCTTTCTTTTACCATTCCAACAGACTTCCCGCCCAGGAAAGTCCTGCTCCAAATCCTGCAAGTATCAGTTTGTCTCCTTTTTGCAACCGCCCTTTTCGATTCCATTCATCCAAAAGAATGGGAATGCTTGCCGCAGAGGTATTTCCATATTCCTGCAAGTTCATAGGAAATCTCGAAATATCCACTCCGGTCCGCTTTGCCGCAGCCTCAATAATCCTTCTGTTCGCCTGATGTAAAAAGAAATACGAAATTTCTTCTTTTTGGATCCTGGCTTTTTCAAGCAGCTCTTCCACAATTTCCGGCACCCTCCTGACGGCAAATTTAAATACGCTTTGTCCGTCCATCTGAATATACGCTGCCTTTGCTTCATCCGGATGATCCCAGTTTTTTCTGTGCCGGCTGCATCCTGTCAGGACATCTCCTTTTGCGCCGTCCGAATGAGCAGCCTGTACAAACAGACCTCCCTTCGATTCGCGAAGCACCACAGCTCCGGCCCCGTCCCCGAACAAAATGCAGGTACTTCTGTCACTCCAGTCCACCATATGTGACATACTGTCCACACCAATCACCAGCACTGTCCTGTAAATTCCTGCCTGAATGTACGCCTGTGCAGTCTGAAGCGCAAACAAAAATCCACTGCACGCCGCATTCAGATCAAATCCCGCCGCATGCTCTGCATGAATCTCTCTTTGTACCTCACATGCCGTGCATGGAAAAACATTCTCGGGTGTGGAGGTTGCCACCAGGATCAGATCCACATCCTCCGCCGGGATGTCTGACTGTGCAAGTGCTCTTTTCGCCGCCTCTGCCGCCATATACGAAGTCGTCTCATTCTCTGCAAGATGTCTTCTTGCAATTCCTGTCCGCTCGCGAATCCAGGCGTCATTCGTATCCACCAGATTTGCCAGCTCGTCATTTTCTACAATTCTGGCCGGCACATAGGAGCCGGTTCCGCATATTCTTCCTGTCATCTTTCTTCTCCATTATTTTTGTTTCAAAATATTTTTACTTTAAAATACTTTGATAGTCAAACTATATCACAAAAAATAAATTTGTCAATCCTGTTTTTTCATTTTTAACAGTAACCAATAAACTGTCACTCTCCCCTTTTCAAATTGAAAACAATTGTAATATTTCCACGCATACCGTATAATAGCCCTTGGTATTTTCTGCGCATTGCAAGCAACTCTTGCTTGCTAAAAAACGGCAATTCATTTACATTGATTACAAATTCAAGCGAAACAAGAAGAGCAAAAATGAATCTAATTTCTATTGCCATTGGCGGAATCTTCCTTTGCTTTGGAATTGCCTGTATTTTTCTAAAAGCTGTGTCAGTAGAATATATTGATACACAGGGGATTTTACATGAAAACTTTTTCTTACTGCCTGTTGGATTTTTATGTTTATTCTGCGGTTTTATCACATTTCTTACAATCGGCATAAGAAATATCTTCTGCAGAATAAAAAAGAAATTTCGTTCTTAGATACAGGAAGGCTGTGACTCCAAACAAGTCACAGCCTTATTACGTTAAAATCTTTCTTCCTAATCCGATCCATACACTTCCAGTTCATAAATTCTGACTGCATTATCGGATCTCTGAGTCGGTTTTCAATGGTTGCTCCATCTTGCACACAAAATTTTTTTGCCCTATAATAAATGTAAACATTTTCAGGAAGGGGATTTGTATGAATTCGATACAAAAAGAAAATCCGCTGGGTTATGAAAAACCGCCAAGGCTGCTGAAATCTTTTGCAATTCCAAGCATTATCGCAATGCTTGTCAGTTCTTTGTATAACATCGTAGACCAGGTATTTATCGGCCAGGGAGTCGGCTATCTCGGTAATGCAGCTACTAATGTTGCGTTTCCTCTGACCACCATCTCTCTTGCCATCGCACTTCTGATCGGCATCGGAAGTGCTTCACTGTTTTCCCTGAATCTGGGAGCCGGCAAAAAAGAGGACGCCGCGCAGGTCGTAGGGACTGCATTTACAATGATGCTTGTCTTTGGTGTGATCTACGCCGTACTGATCGAGATTTTTCTCGTTCCGCTGCTCACCGCATTCGGTGCAACAGCCGAAATCATGCCATATGCCAAAGAATACACCCGGATCACCGCAATCGGTATGCCGTTTCTGATTGTCAACAATGGGATGAGCAACCTCGCCCGGGCAGACGGAAGTCCGAAATTTTCCATGACCTGTATGCTGATCGGTGCGATCATCAACACCATACTGGATCCGGTCTTTATTTTTATCTTTAAACTGGGAGTTGCAGGTGCTGCGTGGGCAACGATCATCGGACAGATTGTATCCTGTCTGGTTGCCGTCAGCTATTTAAAGCGATTCCGAAATGTGGAACTAAAAGCGCATTATTTCCGGCTTCACAGAAAGCTTTGTTTAAAAATCGCTTCCCTCGGCATGAGCAACAGTTTAAATCAGGTAGCGCTCACATTTGTACAGATCGTACTGAATAATTCACTGACCTATTATGGAGCACTTTCTCCTTACGGAAAAGAAATCCCGCTGGCAGCTTGTGGAATTGTTATGAAAACAAATGCGATCCTGCTGGCAGTCATCATCGGGTTCTCTCAGGGCTCCCAGCCAATCATCGGGTTCAACTACGGTGCAAAACAGTATGATCGTGTCCGCGGCGTTTATAAACTGGCAATTCAGTGTAATCTGGTCATATCTCTGATTGGATTTCTTTTGTTCCAGCTGTGTCCACGCCAGATTATCTCCCTGTTCGGAACGGGAGATGCTCTTTATTTTGAGTTTGCCGTCAAATTTATGCGGATTTTCCTGTTTATGGTCCTCTTAAACGGCGTACAGTTATTATCATCCAATTTCTTTGCCGCAATCGGAAAACCAGTCAAAGGAATGCTGCTCTCCCTCACCCGTCAGGTTTTCTTCCTGATACCGCTGCTTTTCATTCTTCCGCTGTTTTTGGGAATCGACGGAATTATGTATGCGGGACCGGTAGCTGATGCCATTGCGTTCCTTACTTCTGTGTTCTTGATTTCACGCGAAATGAAGAAGATGAAACTGGCAGAAATAGCTAAATAATATGAATAATTCAAAAAAATAAAAAAATTTAGATTTTTTTGAATTTAGGGGTTTACAAATCGATTCCACTATGGTATTATACATTTTGTCAGGCGGACAGCCGACAAGAAACGCGGAAGTGGCGGAATGGCAGACGCGCTAGATTCAGGTTCTAGTGGGAGTTAATCCTGTGAGAGTTCAAGTCTCTTCTTCCGCACTGGATGAAAGACATTCGAGAGATCGAATGTCTTTTTTGTAATTTACAGATTTACTATTTTTCAATCTTTCCACTTCATCTCACATTGTACCTTCTATTATTTTATGATATTCTAAAAAAGAACATATGATATTAATTTTTCTCAATATGAATAGATGTGAATAATCATGAATACACGCAATTTTTATTGCGGAATCTGGGTCTGTGCCTGATCCTGATTTTTTGCCAAAAACCACTCCCTGCTTTTTTCGTTATAGCAGGAAATATCATCAGCGTCGTGATCGGATAATTCCTCGGTGATTTAATCCAGACAGAGAATATCAAAAAAATCACAGATACTATGAATCCACAACAGATCTATGAACTGCACAATCATCCCGGAGTATCTCTGTGGCTGCTTGTCATCGTACTTTTTCTTATACTCGGTTTGATTACTGACTTATTTTTCAATAAATTTCATAAAAAGAGGGTATCACGCGATCATCAAATTTGATGATCGTGTGGTACCCTAGCTCTCTATGTGCTTCTCTATTCTATCACAAACTCATAGACAATATCCTTTTGTGCACTGATGCGATACGGATCTTCCACATCACTGCCCCAACTGTCAATACCACCTACTCCACGTACTGATCCGCAGATGCAGACTACGGTTCTCCGCGGCAATGGAAGTTCTTCCTGATGCGTTGCATTTTCCAGCTCTTCTGCCGTATATGGGAGACAGGAAAATCCAAACTTTTCGCCGCATGCACAAAACGTAAGGCCGAATGTTTCTTCTGACGTATCCGAATTATTCAGCGTATCCTTTCGATATACCGTAACACATTCTGTCTCCATATGCATCCCGCATTCCTGGGGAACCAGATATGGCGTGACCGGAAGACCTTCCACTTCATATCTTCCATAAATTCCTCCCGCCATTCTGTCCGGATATGTTTCTCCTGACAGACCTTCATAGCAATATCCGACTGCCTTTGTCGGCATAATAAACCGCATTCCAAATACCGGCAGTTCCGGCAGTCCTTCTTTTCCATGATAATGAACCAAAACATGTATTTTCCCATCTGCATGGACTGTATAGCTTACATCCACTGTAGTCGCAGGAACTGTGATGGTTTCATAAGTATATGTGAGCACCGCCTCCTGTACATATTCCTGATTGCTGTACACATTATTTTCCGGAGCATTGTGATTTTCTACCGCTTCTCCATCTACAGAAAGCTGGAAACCGATACACTTTCGAAACTGATCTGCCCCCAGCCACATTCCTGATCTCAAAGGGAATCCGTTTCCTCTGTCATTATCTGTAGTCGCTCTCCAGAATGTGGGATACGGAGTTCGATACAGCCATTCTTTTCCTGCTTTTACAAGGGATTCCATTCCCCCTGTCTGTTTTGAGAAAATATAATGAAAATCCTCCCCATGAATTCCAACCGTCACATCTCCGAAGACGATTCTAAGTTTATTTCTGGAGTCCATAATAATATTTCACCTCCTGCATTGCCGGTTTTTCTGTTCGATCTGCAAATACGATTCCGTTTCCCGAAAATTCATAATCCGACGGACGGTCATCAAAATCTCCCCCATATCGAAGTACTTCACGACCGGTAATCTCATCTTTTACCAAAAGTGCCTGATCTATATAATCCCAAATGAAACCACCCTGATATTTTTCATACTGATCCAGCAGATCGATATACGATTTCATACCCCCAAGTGAGTTTCCCATATCATGCATATATTCACACAGGATAAACGGTTTTTTCGGCTCATTTTCCAGATATTCCCGAACACGTCCCGGCGGTGCATACATCTGGCTCTCTACATCGGAAATATTGTCTTCATAGTCTCTGTTTTGAAATACTCCTTCATAATGAACGAGACGCCCCGGGTCTCTCTTTTTATAATACGCATTCATTTCTTTGAGTACCTCTCCTGCATAGGATTCATTTCCAAGAGACCAGAATAACACAGATGTATGATTTTTAAACATTTCAAAATTCGATTTTACCCGATCCAAAACAACATCCTGCCAAAGCTCCACACTTCCCGGTACATTCCAGGACGGCTCAACCGATCCCATCTTCTGCCAGGATCCGTGACTTTCCAGATTTACCTCTGCCATCACATAAATTCCAGCTTCATCGCAGCGATAATACCAGGTTGTACGATCCGGATAATGACAGGTACGAACCGCATTGATATTGTTGCGTTTCATACATTCAATATCATAAATCTCATCGTTCTCTGAAATACATCTTCCACTTTTTGCATTCCACTCATGTCGGTTCACACCGTTTATGATCAGCCGTCTTCCATTTAGTTTTATTTTTCCATCCTCAATGCAAATCATTCGAAATCCCACCTGATAAGGAATTATCTCTATGAGATCTCCCTGTCCGTCAAAGATTCGGATTTCCACCTGATACAGCTTCGGATCATCACAATTCCAGAGTTGTACAGGTTCGCTGATCGTAAGATCTGCTCTGAAACTTTCTGATACGGAAACTTCTTCTTTTGCAATCATCTGATGACCATCCAACAGACATATCTCTGCTCTGGCATCCGCATAGGATGCGGTCTTTCCCTTTGTTGTTTTCAGTTCTATTTCCATCGACGCCTGTCTGCCGTCCAGTGCACACTTTGGACGAATCCACAGATCAGACACATGTATATCCGGCAGTCCATATAAATTTACATCTCTGAACAATCCAAAGAATCGGAAAAAGTCCTGGTCTTCCAGAAAAGCCGCCGTACTTCGTTTATGTACCTCCACACACAGACGATTTCCGGTTTCTTTTACATACGGTGTAATGTCAAATTCAGACACGGTAAAACTGTCCTCCGCATATCCCACAAACTCACCGTTTATCCATACGTAAATTGCCTGCTCTGCCCCTTCAAAACTTAAGATCACCCTTTTTCCGATCAAGGCTTCCTCCAGATCAAAAAACGGACATAAGAACCTGTGGGATTATAAGAAGCTTCGCTGAACATCCCCTCTCCGATATGATTGCACGTCCCCGCAGGTCGGCGATATTCATGTCCTTCCCAGGGATACATGGTGTTGATATAATGAATTTTGTCATATCCCGCCAGCTCTATATGCTGCGGAACCTGAATTTCATCAAATTCAGAAATATCATAGTCATTTTCATAAAAGGAAACCGGACGTTTTTTTGCATTCACTGAATATTGGAATTTCCAGATTCCATTCAATGACTGTTTTAATGTTTCCTGTTTGTCCTGATACGATTTTTCACTTTCAAAAAATCTGTGGTCACTGTTTTCATCATAATCTCAATGGTCTGATTAGTCAATAACCTCTCCTCCTGTCCCTTCATCCAAAAAAAGAACCCCGTCTCCGGGATTCTTCTTCCACTCTCATTCTAAATATAGCCGCCGTATCCTCCGCCGCTGTAACCTCCACAGCACAAGCCGCTTCCGCCGCAGCACAGATTGCACATCATATTTGCAATACACAGCTTCATACACCAGTCTCCGCCTACAGAACTTGGATATCCATACATACTCTGTCTCTGCTGATACCAGCCTCCGCCGCCCTGCAGCCGCTGCAGAAGCATCTGATACTGCATGTTCTGCGGCTCCAGCCGGACTGCTTCTTTTGCATGTTCCAGCGCCGTCACGTTATTGCCCACACCGGAGTTCGCCGATGCACTGTAGAAATACCACAGCGCTCCACGCTCTTTGATACTGTTTAATACATTGAGCGCCTCCGTATAATGTCCGCTCTGAATATAGTTTGCAGCCGCTCTTAAGTACTGGCTGTTCTCATCCCCGGCATCTGTTCTCTGCTGATTCTGATACCAGCCGCCATATCCCGCACTGCTTCCCGCTCCGGAGGAATATCCACGGGAACGCTCATCCATGATCTGCTGATATGCCTGCTGTACTTCTTTAAACTTCACTTCCGCTTCTTCTTTCAGCGGATTATTAATATTGGCATCCGGATGATACTTTCTGCTCAGTGCCCGGTACGCCTTTTTGATTTCTTCGTCAGAAGCATCTTGTGATACTCCCAACACATGATATGGATCTGTCATTGTCCTTTGTCTGCTCCCCTTTATGTTCTATCCCTTTATGTAATCTCAGCTCTTCTTGATAAATGTTGTCCCGCACTTCGGACAGCGGATCTCTATCTTTCCTTTGCCTCTCGGAATCCGGATTTTCTGCTTGCATCCCGGACAGGTATAGATATGATAATCCTTTCTCTGCGCCATCAGATTTTTCTGACTTTTGAAAAATCCGCGTATCTTCGCTGTCTTGTTCAGGAATCTTACGTTCTCATCATAACGCTTTCTCACATTTCTGGAAAACATCCGGAAATATGCATAAATGAGACATCCCCAGCCAAGCAGGTAAAATACCATTCCTATCACATGGTCTCCTGAAAAGACAGGTGCAAAAAATGCCAGAACCAATCCCAACACCAGCAAAACCTTGCCGAGCGTATCCAGCACTCCGTATCGTCCCTGCATAAATCTCATAAATTTTTCTTTCATTGTATCGATTACCGCCTTTTCTTAAATATAGAAAACATTGTCTCTCGTTTTTATCCGGCTGTCAATAAAGCAATCCTTAAATTACTATAAACTTTATGGCAGCCGGTTGTTTCTTAAGATTCTGTATCCTGATTCAGCATATTCTTACACTTCTCATTTTCCACAAGATACACGATCTTTGAATCGGAAAGCATCACATACCGGTTTCCGTTTCCGTCCTCTTTTCCAAAATACAATGTCACGGTCTTTTCTTTCTTATTATTTGTATATGTCACGGTTTCCGTTGTCCGGCTCTGCTCATCCAGTCCGTACTTACTCAAGTCGTTCTCTTCCACGGAATAGTCAGCTGCATCCTTCAATGTAAGGACTCCAAGCCCTCCCGCGATTGTTGCCATACTCTTGGCATCATCGTCATTCTCTGAACTGTACTCTGTTTTCTCTGTGCCCTGACTGATGACAACCTTTTTCAGATTACCGCTTCCAATCGTAGGGAATGTATCAAGCTGTGCCATGTCTTCCATACTGTACTGAAAATCTTCAATGACACCGGTGCTCACCGTATAGATCTCTTTTTTCTCATTCAATGTCAGATAATAAGAGTCTCCTGTTACATTTCCGAAATATAATGTTGTCTCATTGCCGTCCTGATCGGTGAGTACCACCGTATACTCTGGTTCTTTCAATCCATATGCTTCCAGAGAATCCCCATTTTCCAGTTTTCTTTCTGCCTCAAGCTTTCCTAATGTTTTCTCCATCTGTTCAGGATAACTCTGAGCCAACGGAAAATCTTTGTCATCCTTGTCATACCATGTACCGTCTTCTTTTACAAGCTGGATTTCTCCATTTCCCACGTCAAACTGAATCTCAGAAAGCTTTCCTAAATCTGTGACATAGATTTTTTTTGCCTCTTCTTCCTTCTGCTTGCTTTTTTCCTGATTCTTTCCGATCACAACCACGCCTGCATAGACCACGAGCAGTACTGCAAGCACAAGCAGCAGGATCAGTAAAGGATTTCTTTTTTTCTTCATTGTCCGCCTCTCTCCTTTTGGTTTTCTATGCTTTTCTACGCTTCATCCAAACTGCAAATCCTGACAGAAGAATTCCAAGCGGAAGGATAAAGATCACAAGAAGACTAAGAAGTCCTGCATGCTGCATCGTATTGTAGACCGGTGTCAGACTTTTCGCTTCGATCGACAGATCCTTCGCCCCGTCAAAATTCGCAGCCACTGCATTCATAAACAGTTTTGTATTTTCAAGCTGCGGGAATGTATCTGTAATCTCCGAAGCAATCAGACTTCCTGCGCTGATCACGGTAAACCGGGAGGAATCTTCCACTGCCACGGCGCCAAGCACATAGCTTCCTGCCTGACTCTGACTGTCTTCTGTGACTGCATACGCATTATCTGATGTAGTCATAAAGGATGTCGTAGAAATACTGTCACGCTCCGGATCTGTCAAGGTCATTCCGTGTGTATTCAGAAGCAGAACCATCTGCGATTCCATTCCATCTGTCAGATCGCCTGATGCAGTCAGCTGCGGGAAGAAGCAATAGTAATTATTCTGATAGCTTCTCTGTGTATCTGCAATATAACCGTCTGCAGCTTCCATTCCGTATGTTTTCATGATCGATGCAAGATTCGGAAGCTCTGTGCTGTTCGTATCTCCCAAAAGAAGCATCATCTTACCGCCGTCTTTTAAATATGACTCCACGGAATTTTTCTCATCTGCAGTAAGATCCGAGGTCGGAGCATACATCAGAAGCAATTCGCAGTCATCCGGAATTTCCGGATTCATGACCGTGTTTAATCCTTCCAGCGTATAATTATTTTTATCCATCAGATCCTGAATTGTAGAAGACAATGTCGTCTCGCCATGTCCGGATGTCTGATAAATTTTGCGTACCACATCACTCGTTACGTAATTCACCGCACTGCTTAACTGTCCTTCTCCGTCAAATTTCGTCTCCGATGCACTTCCTGTGTAATAGTAGGAAGACATATCCGTAACAATGATATCACTGAAAGAAACTACTTTTTTCTTTCCGGTATCCTGGCATGAGACTACAATACTGTTTTCGGACGCATCATTTTCTGTCAATGCCGAAGGATGCAGCACCGGATCGATCCATTCCACAGAAATTTTAGAAGACAATGCCGAATACTTACTTAAAAATGTAACGATTCTTTCATCGGCCTCTTCTTTGTTTGCCAACACTGTAAATTTCACTTTGTGATCCATGTTCTTGAGCAGCTTTTTGCTGGTCTTGGAAATCTCATAAATTTTTGTACTGCTGACATCCAGATTTTTATATTTTTCCGGAATCTGTCCTGCGATCAGATTGACGATCACGATGATCGCAATGACCAAAGCCGTGATTCCCACACTGTATGAACCATTTCTGGACTCTGACGATCTGAATAAATTCTTAATTTTCTGCATATCTCGCTCCTCCTAACTCCAACGCCTTTTCTGAATTGTCTGTATCGTCAGAAATACAAATATGATCAGTATCGATACATACAGAAGCAATCCGCTGACATCCACAATATTGCTGGACGAAATATTCATAAAGACATCCGCAAGAGCAAGCCGTCCCAGGAGTTTCGTCAAAAGATTCTCATACAGACTGGATTTCACAAAATATACGATCAGCGCCGCCGCAATTCCCACTGCTTCAATTCCGGCCGCAAGCATCCAGTTTTTCGTCATATGATAAATATAAACAACGATCAGTGTCAGGATCAAAAGGATTCCGATCATTCCGCTGAGCGCCGAGCCTGGCAGAAAAGACAAGATTCCGTCCCACAAATACAACAAAAGCAAAATTCCGAACGTACTGATAAATGCAATGATCTGGCTCTCTGTCAGAGACGACATAAACATCCCGATCGCCAGATACACACATCCCAACAGGAAGAATACCGCAATGGAGCTGTAATCTACCAGAAGATATGCCGTTCCCTGCAGTTTGATCAAAAGCGGGAACAGGCAGAAGATCACATTCGGAACTGCCAGTACTGTCACCATGGCGAAATATTTGCCAAGCACTACTTTTGTCAGACTTACCGGCGCTGTCAAAAGCAGCTGATCTGTTTTTGTTTTCCGCTCTTCAGAAAAACTCCGCATCGTCAGAAGCGGGATCCCGACCAGAAATACGATCAGGGAGCCTGAGAGTGTGTAGGAGAAGTAAGGATACCCCGCATTCAGATTATATGCCATAAAATAAATTCCCGTAAACATCACCAGAAACGCAATAAATACGCACCCTGTCATAGAATGAAAATAGGACTTCAGTTCTCGTTTATAAATTGCCAGCATTTGTCCGTTCCTCCTCTCCGACTGCATCGTTTTGTGTCAGTTCCAAAAATACTTCTTCCAGGCTTATCCTTGAAGTCTGCAGCTCCAACAGAGGACATTCATTTTTTGCAAACGCAAAGAAAAGCGCTTCCCGGATATCACATCCGCCTTCCGTCTGTATTCTGGCACTGCATGTTTTGTCCGCCCGTTCCTGGGTATGGATATTACTGATATGCTCTACATTTAACAATATCGCCCGAACCTCGGCTGCACTGGCTTTTGCCAGAATCTCCACAGTTTCGGTTCCGCTCATCTTTTCCTCCAGTCTGTCCGGTGTATCACTTGCCACCAGTTTTCCCTTGGATATGATCAGAATGAAATCGCACACTTCCCGGATCTCAGCCAGAATATGCGAGCTTAAAATAACGGTATGTTTTTTTGCAAGTTCCCGGATCAGCTCACGGATCTCAATGATCTGCTTCGGATCCAGACCGACTGTCGGTTCATCCAGAATGATGATCTCCGGAAATCCGAGGATTGCCTGTGCAAGCCCCACTCTCTGCCGGTATCCTTTGGACAGATTGCGGATCAGACGCAGCTTTACATCCTCAAGTTTTGCCATTTGAATCACCTCATCGATGGCAGACTCTCTCTGCTGTTTCGGAATCCCTTTTAATTCTGCAGCAAATTCCAGATATTCCATCACCTGCATATCCACATAAAGCGGCGGTATTTCCGGCAGATATCCGATGTGCTTTTTTGCCTCCTTTGGCTCCTTTAAAATATCATGTCCGTCGATCAGTACTTCTCCCTCTGTGGCTCCAAGATACCCCGTCATAATATTCATCGTGGTAGACTTTCCTGCCCCGTTTGGACCTAAAAAACCATAGACCTGCCCTTTTTCAATCTTGAAATTCAGGTGGTCTATGGCCATATGATTTCCGTATTTTTTCACAAGGTTCTTTACTTCTATCAAAATCTCGTCCTCCTACTCCCTGCTTTTTACAGGATTTCCCTGTTTTATAAGATAAGACGATACCAGAACTTTGTGAAGTTTTTGTGTTATAACTGTGATATAGTTTTGTACTTTATTTATGCCCGTCTTCTTTCCTCTTTTTCTGCAAAAATCCGACACCGCCCAGCATGCCTGCTGCCAGAATCAGACAAATGCCCCATTTCTCAGGTCTGATCTGTGACTGTTTCTCCTCCGGGATTTCTTCCACTTTCACGGCCGTTCCGTCTACCTGACTTTTGGGCATATTTCTTTCATACCCTGTAATCTGCGCCCGCACAATTTCGGCGATCAGGTCCTGTCCTGCCTGATCCGGATGCAGTCCGTCCTTCTGGACATGCTCTGTCACCAGTGAATTCGCCAGATCTGCAATCTGATATCCGTACTCGCTGCTTCGCTTTTCCAGAATCCGGTTCATATTCCCGATGATATCCTCCACGACCTGATTCATCGTTCCCGGAAGCTCCATCTGTTTCACCGGATTGTAAATGTTGGTCACTACGATCTGTGCCTCTTCTTTTTTACAGGAAGAAATGGTATCCATAGCCTCTATCCACTGTGTCTCAAATTCCTGATAATCCCAGTTTCCCAGAGCATCAATGATGCGAAAGACTAAAAGCGGATTACTTTTCACATGCTCTGTCACTTCTTTGAGCGCCTCATCCGCACTTTTAAATTTTGTATCCGTATTCAAAATTTCCTGTGCGGTCTTCTTAAATTCATTCAGAAGATCATTGGATCCCATTGTGATCAAAATCACATCTGCCCCGGAAAGACTATCCTGCACTTCCTGCCCTTTCAACACCTTTTCGTTGAATTCTCGAGTGGCAAGTCCGTTTTTCGCATAATTCTGATACAAATATGATTTTCCTGCTCCCTGTGCGATTTCTTCTGCCACAGTCTGTCCATAACAGTAAAGCTCGGGTTTGTTTGCTCCGCAATATCCTTTTGCGATACTGTCACCCAACACTACAATCTGGATCGGCTCCGATGTGGCCTCTTTTGCATAGCTGCATGTCCCAAACACACTCAGAAAACAGACCGCTGCCAGAGCCACTGCCCTGACTGCTGTTTTTCTCATGTCGATCACTTCCTGTCTTTTATTCCATGAAATTCCACTTTACATGACTTCCATGCTCTGTTTTTTTTACTTCCAGCTGCCATTCGATCTGCTCTTTTAATTCATTGACATGTGAAATAATTCCCACAAGTCCTTTTTCTCCCGCCAGTTCTTTCAAAATCTGGATCGCCCGTTCTCTTGCCATGTCATCCAGAGATCCAAATCCCTCATCTACAAACATCGTCTCCAGACTCACTGCGCCCGCTGTATTTTGTACAATGTCCGCCAGCCCCAGTGCCATGGAAAGAGATGCCATAAACGATTCTCCTCCGGAAAGAGTTTTTACATCCCGCACCGAGTCATTGACCAGGTCATAAACATCCAGATCAAGTCCTGCCTGCGCCTGACTGCTCAAGCTTCCGATATCCCGGCACTGCAGGATAAATTCCTGTCCGGTCATTCTTGCCAGGCGCACATTCGCCGCATGAATGATCTGCCGGAAATACTGGCGCTGCACATAAGTCTCGAAGTCCAGCTTCACGCTTCCGCTTAGATTTCCATTGGCCGTACGGCTTAGATTCCCCATCATTTCGTATTGGCTGCGCAGCTTTTCGGCATCTGAAAAATCACAAATCAACGCTTTCCTTGCTCTCCGGTTGATCTCATTTCTTGTATGCAGCGTCATACTTTCCTCTCTGCCAAGGCGCAGTTTTTCACGAATGATCGTCAGTTCTTGTTCCAGCTTCTCGATCGGTGCGATCTGTTTCCCCTCTGTCTGCTGTTTTAATGTCTCATACCGGGACGATACTTCTAAAAGAGCGGTTTCATACTTCTTTAAATTGGCTTCTCTCGCCTCCCGGCTTTTGATCCACTGCTTTGCCTGCTCGTACTCCTCTTGACTTTGAAAGTTCTGTTTTTGAAACTCTTTCCGAAAATATTCTTCCTCGTCTTTGACTTTCTTATTCCAGAGGATCAGCTGGGATTTTTTGCTTTCTGCCTGTCCCAGAATCCGGCTTTTCTCCTGCGTCAGCTTCTGATAATGATCCTGTGCATTTTTGAACGAAGACTGGAGTTTTTTTAAATCTTCTGTAAGCTTACGAAGAGCATTTTCTGCTTCTTTTTCATCAAAATCCGTTTCTGTTTTTCCTTCTTTTTCCAGAAATCCGACAATCATGGACTGTTCTGACTCCAGTCTTCCCTTCACTGCCTGAAACCGTTCCAAAACTTCTGTACGCTCTTTTTCTGCCTGATCCCGCATTGCTTTTGCACGTTCCACCTGCTCTTTTTTTGGTGCATCTCCGGATAATACCGCTTTTTTCGGATGACTGCAGGAACCGCACACCGGACAGGGTTCTCCCTCCTGCAGCTCTCTCGCAAGAATGCCCGCCTGTTCTTCAAAGTATTTCTGATATAACCGCTCATATCTCTGTGAGGTTTCCTGACATTTTTTCATACAGTCCTGCATATCCTGTTCTGACTTTTGATACTGTTCCTTCAGACTGTGAACCTGTTTCAATTTCGGAAGTATTTCCTGGATCCTGAGGATCTGTTCCTGGATCTTCGGCTCTTCTTTTTTGGAAAGTGCCTCTCTTTCCTGATACAATGCACCTGCGCTTTCCAAATCTTTTGCCTGCTGTTTCAGCTTTTCTTCAAGCTCTTGGGACTCTTTCTTCAGATTGGCGCATTCTGCCTTTGTTTTCTGCAATTGTTCTTCTGCTGCAGCCGCCTTCTCTGCGCGGATTGCTGCATGGATCTGTTTTCGCATTTCTTCCGCTTTGCTCTCCTGCCCCTTCAAGATCTCCAACTGTTCCCCGGTCTTTTTCAGCAGTTCAAACAGATGATTGGTATCCTGTCTGTTTTTCAATTCCATCTGTATCGCATCCGCACGTTTTTCTTCCTGTGCATTTTTCTTCTCCTGACTCTTCTCCTTTGCTTCCCCGGACTGACAGATTATTTCCACACAGTCCAGCACTTCTTTTTGAGGCGGCAGTTGAAGGCTCAGCAGCTGTTCCCAGACATCTCTTCTTTCATCATTCTGTGCAATCTGCACCCGTTCCATTTCCCGCCTGCAGTCCATGCTGTTTTTTTCCAACTGAATGTACAGCTCTTTTGCCTGCTCTTTCAGTGTGTCCTGAATCTTCCAGAAAATCCGTGTATGAAAAATTTTTGAAAAAATCTGCTTTCGTTCTTTTGATTCCGCATGCAAAAGCTTCAAAAAATCGCCCTGTGCGATCATAGCGATCTGGGTAAACTGATTGACATCCAGCCCGATGATCTCCTCTATCTTCAGATCGATCTCCTTTTTCTTTCCCTGAAATTCACTTCCATCCGGAAGAATCAGGCTGATCTTTGCAGTCTCTTTGACAAACTTTATTGTCCCGTCCGCATTCTTTCGTTTGGAAGGACGCAAATATTCCGGATTTCTTCGGACGGTATATTCCTGATCCCGGTACAGAAACTGAAACTCCACATATGTGTCTGTCTCGGAATCTGCATACTGGCTGCGCATCATGTTTCCGTCCCGCTTTCCTCCGCTGGTTCTTCCATAAAGTGCATAGGTTACGGCATCAAAGATGGTTGTCTTTCCGGCGCCGGTATCGCCCGTGATCAGAAAACATCCGTTTTGTATTCCTGTAAAATCGATTCTCTCCACTCCCCTGTAGGACCCAAAGGCAGACATTGTCAATTTGATCGGCTTCATCTATTCTTCCTCCATCTCTTCTGCGATCTTGTTCATCACCTGCTGCTCTTCTGCATTCAGCGCTCTTCCCTGCATCTCCTGAAAAAAGTCCCCGAAAATTTCAAGCGGAGATGCCATGCGCACAACTTCCGCATCTTTCATCAGCTTTTGCCTGGTGCGGGAATTATCCATACGTACCTCCAGAATGTGGGAAAATACCTTCTCCAGCTGTTCCTTCGGTCGATATGGATCTGTCTCATCCGTCAGTGTGATACTGACATAGTCCTCTTTCGCTTCCTCAGGAACAGTTTTCAACAATTCCTTTAGTGTTCCCCTGAACTTTTTCACATTCCTAAGCGGATGCAGTGGATAAGTCTCCACTTCCACAGGTGTGCCCTTCTCTTTCAGCGTCACCAGATGCAGAGATTTTGTCTGATTGCACTCACTGACAGAATATTTCAGCAGTGTCCCCGGATAACGCACAGACTCTCTTCCTACCTTCTGAGCGCTGTGCAGATGTCCCAGCGCCGCATAGTCAAATCGAAGAAGCGGCGTAACATCCACATTATCAATCCCTCCCACGGAGAAAATCTCTGAATCACAAGTCTCTGTCTTTTGACCTGCCCCGGTATAAAACTGATGCGTCACAATGACGTTTCTTTTGGTGGTATCAACCAGTTCTCTCTCCAGCAGCATCTGTACTGCCTTACTGTAGCTCTCCGGCATTTCTCCGTCAAACACGGTTCTTACATATCCCGGTTTCAGAAACGGGAGAAGATAAAAATCCACCTCTCCGTATTCATCCTGAAGTGTCACTTTTTTGAGAAATTCTTCCTGATTCTGCGGCAGTTTTCCTGCAATGTAAATCCCCTTTTGCCCAAGAATTCCACTGGCATAGTCAATCCTTTGCGCGGAATCATGGTTTCCGCTGATGATCAGGATCGGAATTTCCGGTTTCAGTGCAGAAAGTGCAGTCAAAAACCAGTCAAAAATCCCCACCGCCTCAGCAGATGGTACAGACTTATCATACACATCCCCTGCGATCACGATTGCATCCGGTCTCAGCATTCTGGCATACTCCACCACTTCCCCCAGAATATGCTCCTGATCTTCTTTTAAATTGTACTGATGAAGCTGTCTGCCGATGTGCAGATCTGACAAATGGATAAACCTCATCTTCTATTCCCCCTGTATCTATAATTTTAATCCCCGATACCGGTCAAAACATGCGAAGATCTCCTGCGTTCTCGGACGGGCCAGGCTGGCAACAGAAGAGGTGCTTTCACAAAGTGCGGCAAGCGACTCCTTCTCAATCTTCTCTTCCAGCATTGCCACGACTTCCTGCAAGGTACGTGTTCCATCCAGTAAATGGCGCTGCGCATATTTTACACAATATCCGAGAGCAGTTACCTGTTCGCTGTCTGTGATCTGCTCCACATAACGCAGATCGATCGTCTCCCGATTGATGGAAATCGCTTCTTTCCCCAAGGTCTTCATTTTGATGCGGTCATTTCCTTTCCACTCCCGTCCCTGCTGTGGTTTTCTTGCAAAATCAGGCTTTTTCGCTTTCTCTTTCGGTCCGCTCAACTGAGGAAACTGTTCTGCTTCTTTTTTCGCCGTCTGCGTGATATCCTTCGGCATGTACCGATCCATCTGCACGATGCAGTCCGCGATATGAAAATAAGCTCCGGAGCTTCCCGCCACGATCACAGTGGAAATCCCCTCTTCTTCATATAACTCCCGGATGCGTTCGATAAACGGCGTGATCGGCTCCATATCCCGGTGGATTACCCTCTGCATCAGTTCATCCCGGATCATGAAGTTTGTCGCGCTGGTATCCTCATCGATCAGCATGACACCTGCTTTCGCTTCCATTGCTTCCACAACGTTTGCAGCCTGAGACGTACTTCCGCTGGCATCCTCTGTATAAAAATGAGTGGTATCTTTTCCATTTGGCAGATCATTGATAAACATGGAAATGTCCGTTTTTTTGATACTTCTTCCGTCTTCTGCGCGAAGCTTGACTGCTGTGGAATCAGTGATCACATATTCTCTTCCATCACCTGCAATATGATTGTACACGCCAAACTCCAACGCCTTCAAAAGAGTGGACTTCCCATGGTATCCGCCTCCCACGATCAGCGTGATCCCTTTTCGGATTCCCATTCCTCTTATCACACCTCTGTGCGGCAGCGTAATTTCCACTTCCATCTCCTCTGGAGACCGGAAACAAACTGCGCTTTTCATCGGACGGGCGGAAACGCCTGACTCTCGCGGCAGAATAGATCCGTTTGCAACAAAAGCACACAATCCCAGCTTTGGCAGTATGTCTCGAAGTGCCTGCTGGTCCTCTGCCAGATCACTGATCTTCTGCAGTCTCTTCGCATCACAGTTTTTATAGTAGAGTGCCTTTTCGACACACTCCGGAAGAAACTCAAAAAAGATCCGGATCCATTCTCTTGCATTGATCGTCCTTCCGTTTGCCGGAAATCCCACTTCCAGACGAATGTGGATATCTCCTGTTTTTTCATCGATCTGCGCCGCACTTCTCTCCAGCACTTCCTGACCGCACCGGCTGATAGAGATCATCCCGCTCTTCCCGGATCCCTTTGCCTTGAATCCAAATTTCTCACAACACTGTCCGAACTGCCGGATCAGCGCATCCTCCAATGCTGTTTTCTGCCATTTTGTCTGATATAACTGCTCCGGAAATCCTGCAATCTTTCCTTTCACCTGAATACTGACCCTGGATGGAGATGCAAACGGATCTCCCTGTACATGGTCAATGGATAGCAGATAGCCCGGAAACTGATACATTCCCTTTGTGTCTTTATAGGCAGGATAACTCCTGTGATCGATCCTTGTCACAAGCTGTCTCAATTCTGCTGCTGTCTTCATACTTTTTATTCCCTCCCATTACAAAAATCCGGACACGATTCTCGTTCAAATCGCATCCAGTTTTTTCTTCATTTCTTTGATTGATTAAACTTCGAAGATCAGATCTCCGTAAGAAGGCATCGGCCATGCCTCTTTGTCCACGATCATTTCCAGTTTGTCGATCGGTCTTCTCAGATTCTCCATTGCCGGGCACACTTCATCGTGGTAGAAATTTGCCTGTACCGGTCCTTCTTCTTTGGCAGCTGCCTGTGCTGTCACCTCTTCCAGACGTGCCAGAGCTGCTCTTGCCTCTTTCAAGAGTACTGTGATCTCCTCAAGTGTCTCTGCCTGTACACTTGCATCCACACCTGCTTCCTTTACCGCAAGTACTGTATCTGCGAGCGTTTTTGTATATTTGATCACTGCAGGGATAAACTGTTTTCTTGCCATATCGATCATCGTACGGGCTTCGATGTTAATCGCTTTTGCATAACTCTCGTACTGGATTTCTGCACGGGATTCCAGCTCTGCTTTTGTAAATACTCCAAATCTCTCAAACAATGTCACTGCTTTCTCTGTCACCATTGCCGGAATTGCTTCCACCATAGATTTGATGTTCGGAAGTCCGCGTCTTTCTGCTTCCTTCACCCAGGCTTCAGAGTAACCGTCTCCATTGAAAATGATTCTCTGATTCTCCATTGCATATTCTTTGATCAGATCATGAACTGCAAGCTGGAAATCATCTGCTTTCTCCAGAACTTCGCAAGCCTCTGCAAATGCCTCTGCCACGATCGTATTCAGAACAATGTTGGCAGATGCGATGGAATCTCTGGAACCTACCATACGGAATTCAAATTTATTTCCTGTAAACGCAAACGGTGATGTTCTGTTTCTGTCTGTCGCATCCTTTGTCAGTTCTGGAAGTGTTCTTACACCGGTCTCCAGCTTTCCGCCTTCCAGACTGTGTGTTGCTTCCCCTGTACTGATCAGCTGATCGATCACATCTTCCAACTGTTCTCCAAGGAATACGGAAATAATTGCAGGAGGTGCTTCGTTTGCTCCCAGTCTGTGATCATTTCCAGGATCTGCTGCCGATTCTCTCAGAAGATCCGCATGCTTGTTAACCGCCTTCAGAATGCAAGTCAAAACAAGCAAGAACTGAATATTCTCATGTGGTGTTGTTCCCGGATCCAGCATATTGATTCCATCATCTGTAATGATCGACCAGTTGTCGTGCTTTCCGGAACCGTTGACGCCTGCAAATGGTTTTTCATGAAGGAGACATTTCATTCCGTGCTCGCATGCGATCCGCTTTAATGTCTGCATTACAATCTGGTTGTGATCTACCGCAATATTCGCTTCTGCATAAATCGGTGCCAGTTCATGCTGAGCCGGTGCCACCTCATTGTGCTGTGTCTTGGAAGAAACCCCTACTTTCCAGAGTTCAATGTTCACATCACGCATAAAAGCAGCGATTCTCTGGCGGATTGTTCCGAAATAGTGGTCGTCCAGCTCCTGTCCTTTCGGAGGCATCGCACCAAACAACGTACGTCCTGTATATATTAAGTCTTTTCTCTGAAGGAATTTTTCTGCATCTACAAGGAAATACTCCTGCTCTGCCCCAACGGATGGAGTCACTTTCTTTGAAGTTGTATTTCCAAACAAACGCAGAAGTCTGAGCGCCTGTACATTCAATGCCTGCATGGAACGAAGCAGCGGAGTCTTCTGATCCAGTGCTTCTCCTGTATAAGAACAGAAAGCGGTCGGAATACAAAGTGTAGCTCCTGCTGCGTCCTGTCTTACAAACGCCGGAGAAGTACAATCCCATGCTGTATATCCTCTCGCCTCAAAGGTAGCCCGAAGTCCGCCTGACGGGAAAGAAGATGCATCTGGTTCTCCTTTGATCAGCTCTTTTCCTGAGAAACTCATCAGCACTTTTCCGCTTGGAAGTGGAGCTGAAATAAAAGAGTCATGCTTTTCCGCTGTCACACCTGTCAACGGCAAAAACCAGTGTGTATAATGTGTCGCCCCTTTTTCGATTGCCCATTCTTTCATCTCATGTGCAATGACGTCTGCTGTCTCTATATCCAGTTCTGTTCCTTCTTCGATCGTCTGTTTCAGCTTCTTGTACACCTTTTTCGGGAGACGCTCCTGCATCACTGTGTCATTGAAAACATTTTCCCCAAAAATATCCGCTACATTGAATAATTCTGTGCTCATAAAACTACCTTCCTTCATTTCACTTTTGTAAACGCATTTTCTAAAAAAGGCATTCCAAGCAAGCTTGGAACGCCTTTGTTCTCATCTACGAGGCTTAGTATACCTCAATCACCGCAAAAAGGCAAGTTAAAATTTCTAACAAATACTTATTACTTACGCTTCTGCTTTTCCAACAGAGCCAAACAGCTCCATTTTTTCTTTTACAGTTGCCATGATTGCATCTGCGCCTGGTTTTAATAATTTACGTGGGTCGAATCCCTTTCCTTCCAGGTCTTTTCCAGCTTCGATATATTTGCGTGTTGCATCTGCGAACGCAAGCTGGCACTCTGTATTTACGTTGATCTTAGCAACTCCGAGGCTGATCGCTTTTTTGATCATGTCTTCCGGAATACCTGTACCACCGTGAAGAACCAGTGGCATATCTCCTGTCAGCTGCTGGATTGCATCCAGAGTCTCGAAGCTGAGTCCTTCCCAGTTCTCTGGATATTTTCCGTGGATGTTACCGATTCCTGCTGCAAGGAAATTGATACCAAGATCAGCGATCATCTTACATTCCTGTGGATCTGCACATTCACCTTTTCCTACAACTCCGTCTTCTTCTCCACCGATAGAACCAACTTCAGCTTCCAGAGACATTCCGTGCTCTTTTACAACTGCTACCAGTTCTTTTGTCTTTGCAATGTTTTCTTCGATCGGATAGTGAGATCCATCAAACATGATAGAAGAAAATCCTGCTTCTACACATTTCATACATCCTTCGTAGCTGCCGTGATCCAGGTGAAGAGCAACCGGAACTGTGATGTTCATCTCTTCTAACATTCCCTCTACCATACCTACTACAGTCTTGTATCCTGTCATATATTTTCCTGCACCTTCAGATACTCCCAGGATAACCGGTGATTTGCATTCCTCTGCTACTGTCAGGATTGCTTTTGTCCACTCCAGGTTGTTGATGTTGAACTGTCCTACTGCATAATGACCTGCTTTTGCTTTCTGAAGCATTTCTGTTGCTGATACTAACATATTTTCTCCTCCAATTCTTTGCGCACAGCCGTCTGTGGCAGCGCATACTATAGGTTTCACTCTATGGCTTTCATTATATCTTATCTGCCATTAAAAGACAATCTGTAATTATTACAATAAAACAAAGAATATACACAATTTCTTTGGCAGATTCTGTGATTTTTTTAACAAGACAGGAACCTCTCATTTACACTCCTGTCTTTCCTGTTTAAAAAGCTTCCGCGCCTCTGATATCATCTGTTGAATATGTTCATGCCGATAATCCATTTTATTCTGGCATATAATTTTCAAACGGAGTATAATCTTTGTTTAATTGGGATGTTAAGTTTTATACTATTTGAAATATTCCATTATGAATATGCATATACATTATCTCAATGTTTCTTCTTGATTGGTATTCTTTATGCTATAGTAGAATATCTTACAAACAAGAAAATGTTGTTAGAAAAATTAAACAGATTACATCAATAACTTATATGAGGCAGTAATTCCCTTAAAAGGAGTTACTGTTTTTTCATTCCTTATCGGACGGAGTTCGCCTGCCGCAGGCATGAATTACAGGATACTCGGATGGGTATACTACTTTGAATTCTTTGTGAACTAAGGCTTTTGGGCAAATTATTTGCAGGTTAAATTTGTTTTGATTTTACGCTTGATACCCTACTTGATACCCTGCGCATAGACATGGTTTCTTTAAAAAGCTTTTTGTACAACACAGTTTCCCACTGGAAGACAAAAAGACAATCAAACGATTATATAGAAAAATAAACTTGAATACCGTTCATGAAATGGTCGGTCATACAGATGAACGAACAACTTTAGGAAACTATTGCTTTGACCGCAACACGGAAGTAGAAAAGGCTAATTTAATCGAAAAAACTTCAGCTTGCTAAAGTGTAATCAAGTGTAATCAAAAATTCAATCACAATTTCATACATCCACCAAGCACCAAGAAAATTTTTAAGGCTTCAAATCCCTTGAAAACAAAGGCTTTTAGGCAAAAAAATATCCGCAGAACTCTTCTGCGGATACCCTTTCAAAAGTGACTCCAAGGGGAATCGAACCCCTGATTCCAGCGTGAGAGGCTAGCGTCTTAACCGCTTGACCATGGAGCCATGTCCTCATCACTGCTTCAGTGATGACCGAGTTATATATTAGCATAGCTCCATAGGAATTGCAACCCCTTTTTTGAATTTTTTTTATTTTTTTTATTTTTATTTTTTTCTATTTTTCTGAAATTTCTTCCGTTTCCAGCCCTACTTCTTCCAGAATCTGTGTATTCTCGATTCTTCCTTTCACAGACAACTGCTGGATCATCTGGGATTTTACCATAATCCGCATCCCCTGCTTCCAGTTACGGATATCGACACAGTCATGTTCTCCGCCAAACTCTCCATCCAGCGTCCAGGGAATCTCCTCAATCGATTCGAACTTCACTTCTTTGGCTTTAAAGGAATACATATGAGCAGAATCAATCTGCTTGATTAAAAGAGAGGCCACGATCTCATTCAGCTCGATTGGATTTTTCGGAGTCTTGATCAGTGTCACTTCAAATTCTCCGTCATCAAAGATGATCTCTTTTCCGACAATCCCCTTGAATCCTCCGACAGAACGTGAATTTGTCACCATTCCGAATACAAAATCATCCTCTATTGTCTCTCCGTCATGTGTAATCTTAATATGATAAGACGGAATATTAAACAGACGTTTTGTTCCCTCCAGCACATAGGCCAGATGACCCAAAACATTTTTCACACTCTGTTTTGTCTCATAAGAAACATCTGTAAACAGACCAAATGCGGCTATATATACAAAATAATCGTCATTGAACACTCCTACGTCACACGGGAAAGGAACCCCGTTTGCCGCCGTATCTGCGGCTTCCAGCAGATCCTTCGAAATGTGCAGGCTGTTTGCAAAATCATTGGTCGTTCCCGTGGGAATATATCCGATCGGGACCGGGTCTTTACGTCTCGCCATTGCAGTCACAACCTCATCCAGAGTCCCGTCTCCTCCGCTGCACACAACCACATCATAGCTTTCGGTATAAGATTCTGCCTTTGCCATGGCATCATGATAACACTGCGTCGGATATACGGTCACCTCATATCCGGCTTTTACAAAAATATCCAATACATCTGATAACTTTGGTTTTAATACCCCTGTTCCCGCATTCGGATTGTATATGAACAGCATCTTTTTCATATTGCTCTCTCCCGTCTTTCTATTCTTGAAAGGGCTGTGCCTACGCACAGCCCCCTTTACTACATCATCTATTTTGTCTTTTTCAAAAAAGTCTTAATTCCTTCTGCAGCCTTTTCTTCATCTTCGCCTTCCGCAACAACTGTCACTTCATCACCTTCCTGAAGAGCAAGACTCATCATTCCCATAATACTTTTTGCATTGATCTTTTTGTTGTCCACCTGAATGTAGACTTTGCTGGCGTACTGGCTTGCCTCCTGTACCAACAAAGCAATCGGTCTGCCTTCAATTCCATCTTCATGCCCTACAATAACCGGTGTTTCAATCATAATAATCCTCCTTGTTTTGCCTTTCCTTTTCTGCCAGATCACTTAATTTTCTTAATCTGTGATTTACCCCGGATTTGCCGACAGGCGGCGATAAGAGTTCCCCTAACTCTTTTAATGTTGCATCCGGATGTGAAAGACGTGCATATGCCACTTCTCTTAGTCCCTCTGCCAGTTTTTCAAGCCCCATGTTATCCCTGAGATACGTAATATCTTCCAACTGCTTTACAGCTGCAGAGACGGTCTTGTTAATATTGGCAGTTTCACAATTCACCTTACGGTTCACTGTATTGCGCATATCCTTTAAGATTCTGATATTCTCCAGTTCCATCAGAGAAACATGCGCTTCCATAATATTTAAAATATCTGCTATCTGATCGCCCTCTTTTAAATACACTACGTATGGCTTTTTCCTTCGTACGATCTTCGCATCCATGGAAAAATCACACATCAGTCTCTGAATCTGCTTTGCCATCACATCCGAATCGCACACAATCTCAAAATGATAGGATTTATTCGGATCACTCATGGAACCAGCCCCAAGGAAGGCTCCCCGCAAAAACGCACGACGACAGCATGGCTGCTGTACAATAAGGGGACTGACAATATGAAACTCTTCGAATCCACCTCTGTGCTCCTCCAAAAGCTTTGCTGCCTGAAGGACACGCAGTGCATCTTCATGCCGGACTATCATCACAGAATAGACCGCACTTTGTTTCTCTATATTCCTTCGGATAGAGATATCAGCTTCTATATTAAATGTTTTTCGAATCAATGTAAAGACTTTTCTTGCAACAGCCAGATTTTCCGTATTGATTTTTACTCCGTACTGATTAAAACTGTTGATCGTCACTGCTCCGCACATCCCGATCAATGCTGCGATTTCTGCAATCTGACAGTGTCTTGCGCTGCTCCACTGCTGCGAAAGCTCTTCTTTTACTTTCCCTGAAAATGACATCGTGTATACCTGCTATTTTCCCTTTCTGATGGCATCCTTCTCAATATCTCTGTGTTCAATGCGAACCCCGTAATTCTCCCGCACTTCCAGGTACTGATACAATGCGTTGGCAAGTGTAACGGAACGGTGTTTTCCGCCGGTACACCCGACTGCAACAACAAGCTGGTTCTTTCCTTCCAGAATATAATTCGGAATCAGAAAATCCATCATCTGGCTCAATTGCCTGAAAAACTCCTGTGCCTTATCACTCTTCATCACATAATCTCTGACCTCTGCCTCATTGCCGGTCTTTGCGCGTAATTCTTCTATATAATAGGGATTCGGAAGAAACCGGACATCAAATACAAGATCCGCATCCTGTGGAATACCATACTTAAATCCAAAGGACATTACCGTGATATACAGATTTTTAAAATCATTGCCCTTTACAAAAATCTTTTCCAGTTCCACGCGAAGCTCTCTTGTCAGCATTTTGCTCGTATCCAGAATAAACGTCGCGCGAATCTTTAAAAATGCGATTTCCTCCCGCTCTTTGGCAATTCCTCTGTCAATATGTCCCGCTCCTCCCAGAGGATGCTGTCTTCTTGTTTCTTTATAACGCTTCAAAAGGACATCATTTCCGGCATCCAGAAACAAGATTTCATAATGGATCCCGCTTTCATCCAGTTCTTTTAAGTATCCCTCAAGCCCACGAAATACCTGTCCGCCTCTGATATCGATTCCCACTGCCGCCTGATTCAGCTTGGAATCCGGCATGGCGATCATCTCTGCAAATTTAGGCAAAAGCGGCACCGGAAGATTGTCCACACAAAAGTATCCCATATCCTCCAACATCTTCAGCGCTGTAGATTTTCCAGCCCCCGACATTCCTGTAACAATGACAAACCTCATAATTTAAAATTCTCCTATCCGTTTCACTTCTGTCTCCAGATGTACTCCAAACTTCTCTTTCACGGTCTCCTGTACGTGCTCGATCAACGCCAGAACATCCTTTGCAGACGCATTACCGCGGTTGATCACAAATCCTGAATGCTTCTCGGAAATCTGGGCATCCCCAACCGAATAGCCTTTCAGTCCGCTGTCCTGAATAAGCTTGCCCGCAAAATAGCCTTCCGGTCTCTTAAATGTACTTCCCGCACTGGCATACTCCAGTGGCTGCTTTGTGATTCTGCGCTCCTTCAGGTCATCCATATACGCTTTGATTTCCTCAGGATTGCCTTTTTCGAGTGCGATCGTTGCGCCCAGAACTATATACCCTTTTGTCGCCACAACACTTGTTCTGTAACCCAGTTCCAGTTCTTCCAGAGATAAGGTCAAAAATTCTCCTTCCGGAGTCAGTACATCCGCACTTTCCAGTACATGCTTCATCTCTCCGCCATACGCCCCGGCGTTCATCATCACTGCTCCGCCAAGAGTTCCCGGTATCCCGGATGCAAACTCAAATCCGGTCAAACTGTTTGAAAGTGCCTGTGCTGCAATCTTTGACAACAGGGCTCCCGCCTGCGCATAGATCTTATTTTCCTCTGTCCGGATCTCATTCATCCGTTTGCAGATCTGGATCACAACTCCCCGATATCCTTTATCTCCTACCAGAAGATTGCTTCCATTTCCTAATATATAATATGGAATCTGTTCTCTCTTACAAAGAAGCAGAATCTCTCTTATCTCATCCTTTGACTGCACTGTCACAAAATAATCCGCCGGACCTCCGATACGAAATGTCGTATGCTTCTTCATCGGCTCATCTCTCAATACATTCTCTTCCCCTGAAATCTTACATAATTGTTTATACACCCTGTGCTCATCTCCATTTCTGTTCTTGTTTTTTCTTTCACCATCATACAACAACCTTCCCGCAAAGTAAAGCGTACATTCGCACATTCCTCCCTCCCCATTGCTTGCAAAATCCGGCAAAATGATGTATAGTAATAAATACCTGTATATCAATAGAGGGAACATTTTTAACAAAAGGAGTGAACAACACAATTGGACTCGAGTGATACTTTCCAATTTATAATTCTTGTTATCTTATTATTACTATCGGCATTCTTTTCATCTGCAGAAACTGCACTGATGACAGTCAACAAAATCCGACTGCGTTCTCTTGCAGATGACGGCAACCGGCGTGCAGCTTTGGTGCTGGATACAACCGAAAAGCATACTTCCAAAATGCTGAGTGCCATTCTGATCGGTAATAATATCGTCAATATTTCCGCATCTTCCTTATCAGCAACACTGGCTTATTCATTCGGCGGTTATATGGTAAGTATTGCAACTGCGATCCTGACGGTTGCGATTCTGGTATTCGGTGAGATCACCCCGAAGAATTTTGCCACGATACATGCAGAGAAGGTTTCTCTTGCTTATATTCCGATTATACGCTTTTTCATGTTTATTATGACTCCGATCATCTTTTTGATCGATTTATTTTCCAGAGGCTTTATGTTTCTGCTTCGTGTAGATCCAAATGCCAGAAATAATGCGATGACAGAAGACGAACTTCGAACGATCGTGGATGTCAGCCATGAGGACGGCGTCATCGAATCGGAAGAAAAAGAAATGATCTACAATGTATTTGATCTGGGAGATGCCAAGGCCAAAGAAGTTATGGTTCCTCGTGTTCATGTTGCGTTTGCTGATGTCAACAGTACTTACAACGAATTAATTGATATTTTTAAGGAATACAAATTTACAAGACTTCCTGTATACGAAGACACTACCGACAATGTCATCGGTACAATTAATATGAAAGACTTGCTTTTATTTGAAGATAAAGCAAATTTTCAAGTACGAAATATTTTAAGAGAAGCATACTTTACTTATGAATACAAGAACATCTCTGAACTTTTAGTAGAGATGCGTGATGCCAAGTTTAATATTGCGATTGTATTGGACGAATACGGTGAAACTGCCGGTATTATTACTTTGGAAGATATCCTGGAAGAAATTGTTGGCGAGATTCGCGACGAATATGATGAAGCAGAAGAAGAGCTGATCCAGAAAGTCAATGATCAGGAATATATTGTAGAAGGTTCTATGAATCTGGATGACCTCAATGACAATCTCGGAACAGAACTGGAATCTGAAGATTATGACTCTCTCGGAGGATTTATCATTGAGCATCTGGACAGACTTCCGGAAGTTGGAGATCATATCACGACTGAAGATCAGATTCGCCTTGTAGTCGAAAAACTGGACAAAAACCGTATCGAAACTGTTCATGTGTATCTGCCTCCAAAAGCAGATTCCGGACTCGAGGAAAACGACAACTGATTTTAATACTACAAAGGACGACTGGTTTTGAACAATCATTCCAAAACCAGTCGTCCTTTTTCCCCAATGTAATTTCCATCACAACAGAAAGGATGTATACGATGAAAGATTTATCTGATTTCTGCCCTGAATTTCAGGAAGCAGCTGCTTATTACGCAAGTTTAAACACACCTTCCGACCAGGCGATCCTGGTGGAATTTTTACGGGAGACCCAGGATATCTTTGGCTGTATCCCCAATGATGCCAAAGAACAGATTGCATCGATCATGCAGGTAAAGCCTGCCCTGATCGATACTCTCATCCGGCTTTATCCGAGTCTTTCCAGCCAGACTTATCAAAAAGAAATTATTTTGTGTACGGGAAGCACCTGCAGCAGCAAACAATCTGCCCTGCTTTTAAGAAAACTGGAGCAAAAGCTTCAGATCCGACAGAGAGAGGTAACTTCTGACGGCACTTACCTTCTGCGTACTCAAAAATGTTTTAAACAATGCGGACAAGGTCCTAATATGAAAGTCGGTGATAAGATGTACCACCATGTAACTGCCGAACTCATCGATCAGCTGTTTTAGGCCTGCTGTTTTCAGGTGCTGACGATCACAGTCGGATATCCGGCTCTTTTGAGCATCTGCTCCATCCTTGCCGCATCTTCCAGTGTAATATAATTCCCCACTCTTACACGGTAGAGGCGATCTCCTTCCACAATATAAGCAGGAAAATCCTGTTCTAACAGTTCTTCCAGCAGGTTCTGTGCATATCTTTCGTTTCGGTATGCACCAACCTGTACTTCATATCCCGGAGATTCTACCTCATGATTCGACTCCAGTGTATCCAGAATTCCATAAGCGATCGCCTGTGCGATTTCTTCAAAATTTTCGTCAAACAATTTGTTGTCTACATCTGAATTGATGAATCCAACCTCCACCAGCACTGCCGGCATTTTCGTTCTCTTTAAGACAACCAGGTTCGGTCTTGCCTTTACCCCAAGATTCACAAATCCGATATTTTCCAGCTGTTCGTTGATGTTTTCTGCCATCTTAAGCTTAATCCCTGATTTGTCATATACAAGACTCTCTACCCCTGATACTGCATTGTCTGAAGGAAACGAATTTCTATGAATAGAAACAAAAAAGTCTACTCCTGCATTGTTTGCTTCCATTGCCTTCTGATAAGGAGATTCATACACATCTGTCGTACGGGTGTACTGCACATCCAGGCCATGAGCCTCCAAAATCTCTCCCACCGCCAGCGTCAGACGAAGGGTATCATCCTTTTCTTTCCGCACTTTATAAACTGCTCCCGGATCTCTTCCTCCGTGTCCGGCATCCAGCATGATTGAATATGGCATATTCTATTGATTTCCTTTCCTGTCCGTTCTGTAATAGAATATGCAGATTCTGATACAAAGGTGCAATCAATAATGCCTTTCTGACATACTCAGCATTTTCTCCCAAAAATGTTCGAACTCTACCGAGAACAAGTCCATCACTTCCTGATAAATCTGGGCCTTCATCTCACAGGTACTGGAGCTGCATATGGAATCCTTTTCCCTCTTATGCTCCTCCTGCTGCATTCTGAAATACAGTGTTTTGAGCAGATTGGAATTTTGTGTATGTTCACAATCCAGATACAGTTCTACTATATCCCGTTCCCCTTTGGTCAAAGCCACTTCAAATGCATGCCGTATTGCTCTTTCTACTCTGGAGGCCGTCGTTTCGTGCAGGCGGGCAATCTCAAAATATAAAGAGCAGATTTTTCCGTCAGGATAATAAGGATCCGTATCAAATAATTCTATCGCATCACAGATATACGTAAATCCTTTTATGCTGGCTGGTACCCCCATTTGAAGAAGTACATCGATTGTCTTGTCTCTCATTTTTCTAACCCTCTCGTTTCTTGCTCGCACCACCACAATGTATCTCCAGTCTACGCCATATCCCTGTAAAAGTCAACAAATTTCTTGTAACATTTTGTTGACTTTATATGATTCTTGCACTATACTTGTTGCTATAAATCGAAATAGGAGGATGTCTGTATGAAAATCGGAAATCAAATACGTCATCGTCGCACAGAACTGAATCTTTCCCGTGGAGAACTTGCTAACAAGATTCAGGTAACCCCATCGGCAATTGCAAATTATGAGAATGGTATTAGCTACCCAAAACCGGATATTCTGGTTGCACTCATGAATGCCTTGGAAGTTGATGCCAATTATCTATACCGGGATTATCTTTCACCCAGGACAATTCAGCGTCTTTATAGAAATGTCCTAAGGCCAGAAGAAAAAGAGTCCATTCTCAAATATCGCGAACTTTCTGAAAGCAGAAAAAGTCTCGTTCGATTAATCATTGATGAAGAATATAAACGCATGAACCAAAGCGAATATATCAATCTTCCGTTTTACCGCCCCGGCATTCGTAAAGCACACTCCGGTTTTCTTTTTCAGGACACCAATCAAACTATTCGAGTCCGCAGAGAGCATATTCCCAAAGACAGCGATTTCTGCTTTCGGGTTCTAATTGACCGCTATCAGCCGGTATTTCAAAAAAATGACATTATGGCAGTTCAGCGTATCAATGCCTCACACAATGAAATCGGGCTTTTCTGGTTCAATGGTATCTACTATATCCGGATTCTCTCTCAGGAAGGCAGCATCCGCAGGCTTCGTTCTCTCAATGTGATTGATCCTGATATCGTAGTCAATGAACAGGAGCAGCTGCAATGTATCGGTAAAATCCTGGGAAAAGTTTACGGAAGCTATGAGATTTGCGGAACTTGTGAAGAAGATGAGACAATACCCGAACACGAGATTGAAATCCAATAAAAAAGCAGAATCTTGCGCCATATTTGGTACAAGATTCTGCTTTTTTATTTTTATTCCTGAACAAATCCCTGTTCTTTCATTACATTGACAACCTGATTGACATACTCTGTGCATATCTCATCTGTTGCCGCTTCCACCATAACGCGGATCACAGGCTCTGTTCCGCTTTCTCTTACCAGAATTCTTCCGTCACTTCCAAGTGCTTCTGCCGCTGTTTTGATCGCATTCTGTACAGCTTCATTTTCCAATGTTGTCTTTTTGTCTGTCACACGGACATTCTGAAGAAGCTGCGGATAAATCTTCACTTCAGAGCACAGCTTTCCAAGTGACTGTTTCTTCTCCATAATGACTTCCATCAGCATCAGAGAAGTCAGGATTCCGTCTCCGGTTCTTGCGTGTTTGCTGAAAATAATATGTCCGGACTGCTCTCCGCCAAGAACAAATCCGTTGTTCATCATGTTTTCATACACATATTTATCACCGACTGCTGTCTGCTCATATTTCATGCCGACTTTATCACAAGCCTTGTAAAGCCCCAGATTGGACATTACAGTTGTAACTATCGTATTTCCTGCAAGTCGTCCCTGTTCCATCAGGTATTTTCCGCATACGTATAAGATCAGATCTCCGTCTACGACATTTCCATTCTCATCCACGGCAATACAGCGATCTGCATCTCCGTCATAGGCAAATCCTACGTCCAGATTGTTCTCTTTTACAAATGCCTGCAGCTTTTCAATATGTGTCGATCCGCAATTTGTATTGATATTTACACCATCCGGCTCATTGCTGATCACATATGTCTTTGCTCCGAGTGCATCATACACACTTTTTGCAATGCTGGATGAGCTTCCATTGGCACAGTCCAGACCAATCTTCATATCTTTAAAGGAACGTGTTGCCAGTGAGATCAGATGTCCGATGTAACGATTTCTTCCTGCCGCATAATCAACTGTTCTTCCAATGTGTTCCCCAACCGCAAGTGGAAGCTCTTCTGTTTTTCCGTCAATATACGCTTCAATCTGCTCCTCTACTTCTGCTTCAATCTTATGCCCCTGTCCGTTGATCACCTTGATTCCATTGTCATAAAACGGATTGTGGCTCGCAGAAATCATAATTCCGCAGTCAAAATCTTCTGTTCTTACTACATAGGACACACTCGGTGTTGTTGTTACATGTAAGAGGTATGCATCTGCTCCGGAAGCTGTCAGTCCTGATGCCAGTGCATATTCAAACATATAACTGCTCCGTCTTGTATCTTTTCCGATCACGATTCTGGCTTTCTTCTCTCTGCCAAAATACCATCCCAGATAACGACCTACTTTGAAAGCATGTTCTACTGTTAAAACAACATTTGCCTCTCCTCTGAATCCATCAGTCCCAAAATATTTACCCATATGTCTCCCTCTTATTCTTTCTTTTGACCTTTTGTGTCACTGCCTTTCAGTACGTCACCGCACTGACGCTCTTATTATATTCTTTTTGATTTTAAAATACAACTGTTTTCTTTCTTCTGTTTTTCCTGTACAATAGATAACGTACAATCATTCATAATGGGAGGAAATGATGATAAAATTAATTGCAAGTGATCTGGATGGAACTCTTTTACAAAACGGCGCCCAGGCGCTCACTCCGCGGGCGATTGATCTGATTTCCAGACTGTGCGATGCCGGAATTCATTTTGTATCTGCCAGCGGAAGACAGTATGATAATCAAAAACGTGTCTTTGCACCTTTAAAGGACCGTATTTCATTTATCGCAGAAAATGGCTCAATCTGCATGCATCAGGGAAAAGTCATTTCCCGTGCTACGATCAACGATGATCTGGCAGCCAGGATTTTAAAGGAAATCAAAAAACAGGACCACTTTGAGATTGTAGTTTCCAGAGAAGATACCTGTTTCATCGAGAACAATGTACCGGAGTTTGTCAACCATATCGTCAATGTCATGCACAATACTACGCAAATCGTTGATGATATCACAAAAGTAGATGGACCGATCTTAAAGATTGCCATCTGCAATATGTCTGACAGTACTCATATTGTCGATAAATATTTAAAACATCTGCAAGATCTCTTTGGTTCCGAGATCAAAGTCGTCACCTCTGGAAACATCTGGATTGACTTTATCGCTCCGGGAAGCAACAAAGGGACGGCTCTTCAGAATCTGATGGACTTATTCCAGGTAAAACCGGAAGAATGTGTTGCTTTCGGAGATCAGTATAATGACATCGAGATGCTCCAACTTGCCGGCACCAGCTATGCCATGTCCAATGCAGCTCCCGGAATCTCTTACTATTCTACCTATGTGACAGATTCTGTGGAAGACGTACTGGAAGACATTCTTGCACAGGTTCGTTAACTCTGCCGCAAAAAAGGATGATAACTGCATCAGTCCATGCAGTTGTCATCCTTTTCACACTTTCTTTGATACGTTACATGTTATCTTTCTTCGATCTCCATGATCATATCCACACGTCTCTGATGGCGTCCCCCTTCAAACTCTGTATTCAGCCATACATCCACGATCATCTTTGCAAGCTCTGCTCCTACTACCCTCGCCCCGAATGCAAGTACGTTACAATTGTTATGCGCTCTGGACATTTTCGCGGTAAATGGCTCGCTGCATACTGCTGCACGCACACCTTTCACCTTATTTGCCGCAAGAGATATCCCCAGACCTGTACCGCAGATTAAGATTCCACAGTCCACTTCTTTTGCAACAACTGCACGGCCTACTGCTTCCCCATACTTCGGATAGTCGCAGCTTTCTGATGAATCCGTTCCGAAATCTACGACTTCATGTCCTTTTTCTTTCAGAAATTCGATGATCTCTGCTTTTAATTCCAATGCTGAATGGTCATTTCCAATTCCAATTCTCATAATCTCTCTCCTCGTATCTCTTTCTTTTTCCAATTCTCTTCTATTGTCCAATATCCAAAGATAATTGTCAAGCATCCGCATGTACTTTCTGCTATACAAAACAGGCACAAAAGACTGGCTCTTACCAGATCTTCCATGCCTGTTTCACTTTTTCAAACCTGCTATTTATATTTGTTGTTGTAAATAAACAAGAGTGTCAGCAAGCCTACCAGTCCTACCAGTTCCATAATCAGTCCCGGCACGCCGATATTTTTCTGTCCTATCATGATCAGGGCGAGGCAGACAACAAAAACAATAGCCATGATCAAAGTTCGAATCTTTCCTTGCATTTTTGTCTCCTCCTATCCTTTGAGTCCACCAAGTGTCATACCTTCTGTCAGTCTCTTCTGTACACAGATATACAGAACCAGTACCGGAATCATAACGATCACAAGACCTGCATACATAATACCGTAGTTGGTTGCTGTTCTCTCGACTGCCATCAGATTCTTCAGTCCCATTGCCAGTGTTCCGTTTTCATCCATCAATGTATATGCGATAATATATTCATTCCAGAATGTCAGGAAATTGAACATGATTACCGTCAGAATACTTGGTTTTGCCATCGGAATCATGATCTTAACCATCGTCTTAAAGTATCCGCATCCATCCATATAAGCTGCTTCTTCAAATCCTTTCGGAAGTGTCTGGAAATATCCGCTCAGCAGATAAATCGTAAACGGCAGGTTACAGGATGCGTAGATCAGTGCCAGGATAAACCGGTTATCCAGGAAAAAATCTACATGCAGAGCCTTGTTCCAGGAACTCAGCATCAAAAAGATCGGTACTACAATGTAATTGACATTGATAAACAATCCTGCCATGAACGCACCATTGAAGAACTTCTTTCCTCTGAACTTAAAGCGTGCCAGCACATAAGATGCCGGAAGAGCCAGGATCAGAAGAAGTGCAAGAGCCAGCGCTGTCACAATGAAAGAGTTCAGGAAGAAATCTCCCATTCTTGCATCCTGAAATGCTACTACAAAGTTCTGATAGTAAAACTGTTTTGGAAGTGCCCATGGATTTACATCCGCTCCAATGAATTCTGCATTCTTCTTCAAACTCGCCATAAATACCCATGCAACCGGTACAATGATCGAAATAGCCAGAGCGATCAGAGCTACATAGATAAAAATCTTGTAAAGTACATGTGTAGGAATTCTGTGTTTTTTCTCATGCATATCTCTACTTCGCTCCTTTCTAGAATTCTAAGACTTCTCTGTCTGTAATCTTGTTTACAACTGCTGCCAGTATGAACGAGAAGAGGAATACAACAACTCCGATCGCCATACCGTATCCGTATACACCTGCTCCATATGCCTGCTTGTACATATAGTTCAGGAAAACTTCTGTCTTTCCGTTCGGGCCTCCGTCTGTCATGATCTGAACAAACAGGAAACTTAAGTTGATCGTACTGATGATATAGAATGTCAATGTAGTACGGATATTGCTCCAGATCAACGGCAAAGTCACCTGGAAGAAAATCTGAATCTCTGTTGCTCCATCCAGTGATGCGGCCTCATAGAGATCTTCCGGAATTGCTGCCATACTGGACATATACATGACCATATAATATCCGATTGCCTGCCATACCAGTGCAAAGATCACAGAATAAATAACAATACTCGGATCTCCCATCCACTGATGCTTTAATCCACTCAGATGAATCGCATCCAAAAATGTATTGAGCAGTCCTGTACTCGGATTGTAGATTGCACCGAAAATACCTGCAATAACAACAATACTCAAAATGTTTGGTATGTAAAAAATAATTCTGAAGAAATTCTTGCCTTTAAAGTTCCCTCTTGAAAGTAACGCCGCAAATAAAACTGCAAGAACGATCGTACAGATCATTACCATTACAATGATAAGAATCGAGTTCTGCATCGCTTCCAGAAAGTTCTTATCATCCATCAGTTTTACAAAGTTGCTGAATCCCACAAAACTCTTCTTATTTGTAATTCCACCCATGCGGTACAAGGACATGCGGAAGACATTGATCGTCGGAATAAATATAAAGATCGTTGCCAGAATTACAGCAGGCGCCAGACAAATGAATATAAATCTTCTCTGCGCTTTCTCCCTGTTCATAGATTTCCTCCTCCATACTGCTGTCTTTTAAAAACGGTGAGTTATCATAACTCACCGTTTCATGTCAGCCGAATATCACTCTTTTATTTCTCTAATGCGTCTGCGCATTTTTCCCAAGTCTCTACTAACTGTTTCTGCCATTCATCAACTGTCATATCGCCTGTGTTGATAGACTCGATCGGTCCGTAAACAGCTTTTGCCATATCCAGTCCTTCGATCGGAGCTGTTGTTGCCCATTTACCTGTAACAGCTACAACGTCATCTGCTGTTGCTGCTGCATAACAGTCTTTTGTAACACCGTCTGGAAGCTTGTCTGCTGCTCCTTTTACAGGAACTACTACTGGTGTATCAGATTCTTTTCCGGACTCTTTGTCTGTTGTCTTGTTGTTCAGACAGATATCAACTACTTCGTCAGAATACATGAATTTCACAAATTCTTTTGCAAGATCCATGTTCGGTGCATCAGCAGGTACCCACATCTGCTCTGTAAATGTGTATACAGACTGTGATTCATCTTCGCTCCATTTCGGAACACCCATCATACCCCATTCGTAATCTTCCGGAGTAGAAGCTGCCATCTCACCGATCACCCAGTTTCCGTTTGGCATAAATAATGCTTTTCCATCGATTACGTTCTGCTGATTGATCTTGAATCCACCGTCAGCGTTTGCATTGGAAACTGTATCTTCCTGTGTATAGTCTTTTCCTACAAGTTTTGCAACTGTATCAAGAACTTTCTTTCCTTCATCAGATGTCCATGTATTTGCATCATATTTTAATGCATCATTGTAGAAATCAAGTCCGCCTGCCTGTGCGAGCATTGCATAGATTGTAGCATCAAAGTATCCTGTTGTAGGGAATGTAAAGAGTGCATGTCCGTCTTTCTTAGCCTGCTCGCCAAGTGCGAAGAACTCATCCCATGTTGTCGGGATCTCGTACTGTTTTCCTTCACCTACCAATGTCGCATTGTACCAGAATCCTGTCGGTGTGTAGAAAATCGGTGCCAGATAAATCTTTCCGTCTCCGTATGGCTGTGCATCTGTACCATCCAGGATACCATCCAGCATCTTGTCTTTCAGTTCGTCATCGAATACATCAGAGATATCCGCAATCGCTTCTTCCTTCAGCATTGTCTCTGTGAATCCACTTGGCTGTCCCAGGTTGTAATATACAACGTCCGGTACATCTCCATTCTGAATTGCTTTTGTCAGGTCTTTGTCCAGTTCAGGAGACATCTCAAGTTCTACTTTTACTCCATCATGAGACTCTTCAAATGCTTTCGCGATATCTTCCCAGATCTGAGTTCCGTTACCACCTTCGAACGCAGCAACTTTCAGGACTGTCTCTTCTGAGCCTTTGTCAGCATCTTTTCCTGAATCCTTGCCTGAATCATCACTTGATCCGCATCCGGCCAGCATAGAAGTTGCCATGGCGGAAACAAGTGCGAGTGCCATCAGTTTTCTAACCACTTTCTTTTTCATCTTATATCCTCCCTGTCGATTTGATAACTTTATGATAGCTCATTTGTCTATATTTTTCTATTCGGAAGTTGGCTTGGATTTTATAATTATTGCTATTTCACCTTAGTTTTTTTAATAAAAACTTTTTTCTTTGTAAATTAAGTCATTTCAATAAGTATAACTTTATATTTTTTATCACTTTTATACAATTTATTTTTCTTTTTTCGACAATCAGATCATGGGAACCTGTTTATTTTAGACAAATTCCGACATTATACGGATTTGCGGATATTTTGTTTTTTATTCTTCACTTCCGGTCAGAAGACGGATGGGAGGGCTTTTTCAAATTGTTCCACAATTTCTCCACTTTTTCCACATTTGGCCCGGCTGCCTTCACAGAAAGAATTGCCTGTACTGCATTCTGCAACGGATTGTTGATGCTGGAAAGCAAGTATAAAATACTCAGCATTGCATTTGCCGGTATGTTTCCTTTTGCAGCCATCCAGGCACAGAATAAAATCTGAACAAACAATGTTCCATAGGTCAGTGAAAGAGCAAGTACTTCACCACTGCTTTCACAGAATCGAGCGTGATAACGAGATTCTTCCACATCCTTCACATAATTTCCAAATATCGCTTCTGTTTCCTTTTCAATCTGAAAACTCTGGATCACTTCAAATCCCCCGAAGAAATCTTTCAGTTTCCCCGTGTATTGCTCCAGACTCCGATAAACCCTTCCCTCTGCTTTCGAGATTTGTTTTCCAAATAGAAACGGTACTGCAACGGGTATCCAGACGGTCATAAGAACCATACCTGCCACCCGGCTATCGTAACAAAAAAGCACTGCCAGACAGCCAAGAAAAACAAAGCTCTGCTGAATAATCTCCGGAATCTTCGCAAAATAGTTATTCTCCAAATTTGTTACATCACTATTCAGTATTGAGAGATACATCCCACTGTTGTTGCTCGTAAACTGGATCATATCCTGATCCAGCACTGCATCGAACACATCCCTCTTCAGCTGTATATTGATCCGCTTCAGAAATGTCCTCCGAAAATAAGCGCAGGCATTCTGACTGACTGCATAATAAAAAACAGTAAACAAAAGAATCCCTGCCAGTCTCAAAATCGCTGCCTTTGTCATATCTCCCGGCAATTCTCCAATTTTCTGAAACACAAATGCCCACATCGTTTCCCCCATTCCCACCAGAATGGAACATAAGATCACACCTGCCAGATGCCCCTTATTTCTTTGAAAATAAACATGAATCGAACCTGTTTTCTGTATCATAATGTCCTCCCCTGCTAATGGTTCACGGTATAGAGGCTATAGAAAAATTGCTTTTTCTTCATCAACTCTTCAAATGTCCCCATCTCCACAATCTTTCCCTGATGCATGGTCAAAATGCAGTCATACTGTCTCAAAATCGACTCATGAAATCGATGTGTTACATTCAATATGGTGGTCTCTTTTTGACTTAAGATCAACTGCTCGATCTGCATGGAAAGTTCTGCATCCAGACTGGACGTTGCCTCATCCAGCAATAACACTTCTGCCCTGGTTAAAATTGCCCTTGCAATCGCGATCCGCTGTTTTTCCCCACCGGAAAAATTATTGCCATTTTCGCAAACCATCTGCTCTGTCCCCAATGGATTGTCTTCTACGATTTTCTCAAGTCCTGCCTTTTTTACTGCAGCTTTGATTTCTTCATCCGGATATTCCTGAAACATCGTAATGTTTGCCCGCAATGTATCTTCAAACAAAAACACATTCTGATGGATCATGGCTATTTTCCGACTTAGACTTTTTCTTTCTATCATCCGAAGTTCCTGTTCTCCTATGAGAATTTCTCCCTCGTAGTCTTTATAATAGTTCGCCAGCAGCTTCAACAACGTTGATTTTCCGCATCCGCTGCTTCCCACAATGGCATACTTTTTCCCTTTCTCAAAGCACATATTCACCCCATGTAAGACCTCTTTTGCTTTCGTGTAGCCAAATCGTACCTCTTTCAACTCCAACGGCATGACTGATTTTACCGATTCCCCTGTTTTCTTCGATTCTTCCGGTCTTTCCTTGAAAAGCGTCTCCACCTTTCTTGCATTTGGAATTGCTGCCTTGACATCCAAAAGCAGATATGCAATCTCCCGGATGGGATTGTTGACACTGGAGATCAAATAAAAAATACTCAGCAGCATCCGCTCTGAAATACTTCCGATAAATACCAGATACGCTGAGACAACTAGCTGTATACTCAAGATCAGATACGTCAGCAATAACGTCAATATTCCGTATGGATTCTGATATCGTCTTCCCTCATAACGCCGTTTCTCCACATCTTCCACACTTTTCGCAAACCGTTTTTTCACTTCGTCCTCAACCTGAAAACTATGAATCACTTCAAAACCACCCATCCAGTCTTTCAGCTTCCGATTGTAATTCTCAAGTTCTTCATATAATGCTTTGGTCTTCTGTGACAATTTCTCTCCGATTAAAAATGGAACCGCCACCGGGAGTAATGCCGTCAAAATCACCAGACACACGATCCTGACGTCATAATAGCAGAGTACACCCGCACAAGTCAGAAATACAAATCCATTTTGTAAAATCTCCGGAATCTTCGCAAAATAGTTGTTCTCCAGATTTGTTACGTCATTGTTTAACACAGACAGATATACCGCGCTGTTTTTCTCCGTAAACTTTGCCACACCTTTTTTCATCAGCGCATGGAATACATCCTGTTTCAATTGTGTATTGATCTGTTTTAACAACCTTCTCTGAAAATAAAACATCAGCTGTTGACTGACCACAAAATACAGCAGACACAATCCTGCAGACAGACATAATTGCTGGATGGAGGTGTCTGCCGTTCCTCCTGCAAATCCACTGGCCTGTTCAAATAAAAATGACCAGAGCATGTAAGAGGTTCCACTCATGATTGAAAAAATAACAAATCCTGTAAGGATCCCCTTATTTCTTCCGAAGTAGCCGTGTACGAAAATCTGTTCTTGCATATCACATTTCCCCTTTCACAGTTCTCATTATCAAAGAAAACGCAAAAAAATCCCATGACGTAATCGAAAAACATCTTTCCCGATTTCGTCATGGAATTCTTTCTTATTGTATATTAATGTATCTTTTCCTTCGATGGCCAGTTTTTCTGTATATAATATTTCAAAGAATTTTGCAATTCCAGATCACCGAACATTTCACTCAAAGCATATGCCTGTTCAAATTGCTCTTTTCTCACATCCTGCCCGGCCTCTTTCATGGCATAGATCCGGTTTGCAAACAACATGTCTAATGGTCCTTTTCCTTTTTTCAAAACCATTCGGATTCCCTGTTCTGCCAGTGCAATTCCTTCTTCTACTTTCCCCACTTCCGGGAGCGTATTTGCCAAATTGCTCCAGATCAGCATCACTTCCTGAAAATGATGTTCCATCCGCACCTCACTGTTACCATAAACTTGCAACAACAACTTCCAGATTTCTACCGCTTTCTCTTTTTCACCACGGATCTTTTCTGCAAGAGCAATCTGCTGTAGCAGGACTGCCTCCTGATCGGTAAATCCATGTCTCGTTCCAGTTCGATGTGCTTCCATCCGTTCTTCAAATGCTAACGTGTAGGACAACGTTTTCTTGTGCTGTCTGATCCATTCTCCTTCCGAGATCTTGCCCTGCTGATATTCCAGACATGTGCGATATCCCTCCACATACTGCCTGTTGATCTTCTTGCTCAGATCCAACTTCTCTTCCAGCTTCTTTTGACATTCTTCCCAGGTTTCTAAATCCAGGTTAGAAACCGCCATTCTCAACTTCTGTGTCAATTCCAACACCGAAAAATCATTTGTCCATACTTCCCCGATGAAATATCCCGGCTTGATTTCTAATCTATTCTCCAAAGCTTCCAGATTTTTCAAACTTGGACTTCTTTTCCCCGTCTCAATCCTGGAATATGTCTCCGGTGTACAAATCCCCTCGCTGGCTTCTTCCTGTGAAAATCCTTTTTCCACTCTGGCAGAAAGTAAAATCTCTGGAATTAAAAATAGATTTTCCGAAATCTCAATCCCCCACTCCATCCATGTCGTTTCTACTTCAACTTCCTGATATATCTCCTTCAGCGCATTTTTCCACACTTGATAACAATCTGCATTTTTCCCAAAATATCTGGAATCTTTTTCCAAATCCTCCAATATGCTCACTGCATACTCAAAACTTTGATTTTGCACACTGTTTTCCAGAGCCTCTTTACATAAAAAATAGCGTTTTTCAGAAAACTGCTTTTCCTTTACTTCCTGGCAATAGATAGAAACAGCTCTTGGAAAGATCTGATTTTTTGCCTGAATATCTGTTATATGCTCCTGAATGTATAGAAGAAGTGCTTCCAGCAATTCTCTTCCCTGCTCCGTATCCCTTTGCATCTTGCACTTTGCGTAAAAAAGCAACAAATTTAATTCCTGGATACTAAACAAATCCTCTTCTTCAATTTTTCCCGAAAACTCAGGATGAGTCAGCCGAATCGCTTCCTCCAAGTCAGAAATATCTGCATATGTTCCCTTTAGAATCCCTTGAATATAGCGATAAAACTGCTCCTGTAACGTAGCATTAACAGCCCCATCTAAAGCTTCCTTTTTCTGCAGCAACTCCTGTGCTAAAGAAATATTTTTCTTTCTAAGCGCCTCTTTCACCTTTCTCTTCCACTCAAAATAAGCGTACTCCTGACAGGAAATCATGGTCGTCAGCTGATCAGATGACTTTCCCAATCTCTGAATCAATGCATTCATCAGCAGACGATCCGGGACTCTCTCTCCATTTTCATAACGCGAAAGAGCAGAAACCGCACATAAACCTCTGCATAATCGTTCCTGGCTGATTCCCTGCTTCTCCCGCTCTTTTGTAAGAAATAATGAAAATATCGTCTCCATACTATCTCAATCCCATTCCCTTTTCCAACTCCAACAGATACTGCTTCACTTCCAACCCACAGGCAAATCCTGTGATATCTCCGTTTTTATGGATCACACGATGACATGGGATTATGATCATAATCGGATTCTTATTGTTTGCCTGTCCAACAGCACGTACTGCTTTCTCATTGCCGATACCAATCGCAATCTCCTGGTAACTTCTCGTCTCCCCATACGGAATCTTCTGCAGCTCCTGCCAGACACTCTGTTGAAATTGCGTTCCCTGATATTTCAACGGCACATCGAATTGCTTCCTTCTACCCGTCAAATATTCATTCACCTGCGTATAGACCTCATACAGAAAGTCGGAATGCAATTCATTCTTCATGGTTTGCACAGAATTTGCTTCCCAAAAGAGCTCTGTCAGCTTTTGTTCTTCTTCGCGTATGGTGAGAAAACCTATCGGGGTGTTAAATGTATATGAATCCGTCATATCCTGTTCCTCCTACTGCTCATCACATTTTCAAAAAAGCACAACAACCGATTTTATCTACCTTTTTCAATCCCAACGACTGATAAAATAAAATCGTCTTTTCTGTATTGTCTGTCATCAGTTCAATCTGATACACATCCTCACATCTCTCTAAAACCGCACGCATTAGTTGACTCCCGATGCCCTTTCGTTGATATTCCGGATGCACCAGTAAATCCTGAATTAAAATGACCGATGCACCATCCCCAACAACTCTGACCATGCCGATCAATTGCTTTCCTTCAAAAGCAGCAATCTTTAAAAATGAATTCTCATATGCACGCTCCAGCATTTGAGGATTCCTTGTATAATTTTCCCAGCCAACACTGGTGTAAAGTGATAAAATTTCTTCCTGATTGAAATCTGTGTATTCCCGTAGTTCCATGCAAATTCCTCCTGTTGGTATCCATTTTATAATCAATTCAGCTTTGCTCAAAGAACAGCTTTTACGGTATGATTTTTGGGGTAAAATCCGGATTTTCCACTGTGTCCGTGTGGTTTTTAGGAATTTTGTTATCAATCAAAAAGTCTTGTGATATCCTGATATCGGTTGATTATACGATAAATCTCTACGTACTCGTTACCAATCTTGTAGAGAATCACATATTCTTCCCATATCGCATATTTATAGTCTGTCCGAAAGCTGACTCGTTTGGAGAGATTCGATCCCATTTTCGGAAACATCTGAAGATTCTCAAATTTACCATAAAGCTCTTTTATAGTCTTCGTAGCATATTCTTCGTTATCTTCGGCAATATAATCCCTGATATTCTTCAGATCTCTTACAACAATCGGATTAATCCGCAGTTTTAACATTTCATTCCCCCATCAGTACCTTCAATTCATCTAGATTCAACCAACCATCTCCATCTTTCACTGCTTCTTCAGCTTCCTGTAACTTCATCAGAAGCTTTTTCTCTGCTCGATCACGTTCATAATCTTCAATATCCATGACTACAAAACGTCCTCTGCCATTCTTAGTCAAATATACCGGCTCTCCTTTATGACAGTTTTTCAGGACTTCATTATAATTTCTCAAATCAGATACTGGTAAAATATTTGCCATATTCTTTCAACTCCTTCCTTTGATTTTAAATTGTTTCTGATACTTCTATTATACACAATAAGCTGTAAAATTCAACGTAGATTTTTACAGCTTTTGTCTCATGGTTGATAGGGCTTTCTTTTTCAATTGAATAAATCCAGAAACTTTCCCCCTGGTTTTATCATGGTCTTACACACTTTCCTGCCATTGATTTCATCAAAAACAGAAAAACCCCAGAAACCTTACGGTTTCCGGGGTATCTTATATTTGAACATAATGTCATCTTGCGATAACAAATCTATATTCAGATTGTATTACTCGATGATTGTAGCAACCTTTCCAGATCCTACTGTACGTCCACCTTCACGATATCAGACCGGTGTATTGCAGTGTGCAAATGGTGACTTTTCATGTGATTTGTGGGGAAAAATCTGGATTTTCCATTGTGTCCGTGTAGTTTTTGGAGATTTTGTTATCATGGTGTTATCACTCCCTTTGTCTGGGCTTCCAAATAATCTTCATATAATCCCATATAATTTATAATAACCTTTCCGCTTGCTTGTGCTAATTTAGGAGGAACCGCATTTCCTATTTGCAAACTCATTTCGCCCATGTTTCCCTGAAATTCAAATTTGTCATCAAAAGATTGTAGTCTTGCTGCTTCACGTATAGACAATCCTCTATTTTGTGTCGGGTGACAATAACGCCCTTTTGAAATAATTGTACAGCCAGAAGTAATTGTAGGTGCTGGCTTGTCTGGATCTATAATTCCGTATGTGTCTGTGTACGATACATTTTCCTTTTTATGACATTCAAGTTGTAATTCTTCCGAAATCATTTCACGATTTCCTCCATGAAGTCGGATTTCTTGCAACCGTTCAATATTTGTTTCCGATAAACTACGTGCTTTATGATTTTTTATTATACCATCATCATAACTTTCCCCAGCCCCTAGTATTGGCAAATCAAATATTGCTTTTCGAACAGTTACCCATTTTCTATACCCTTTCTTTTTTTCTTTAGAATGAGTTGACTTCGGTAATATTTTTTGTTTTTCTTTATCTAATCCTAAATTATCATATACATCATTACGTATTCCATGCAACACTAATCGTTTTCGTATTTGTGGCACACCAAAATCCGCAGCATTTAACGTAGCATACTCAACATGATAATTTTCTTCTAGTTCTTTTACTACATTTTTAAATATTTCTTTACCAACCCCAGTAGACATTCCTGGAACATTCTCCATTAAAATAAAGGAAGGTTCCAATTCATTTATTATTCTAATATATTCATATACTAATTCATTCTTTTCATCATTTGCATCTCTTTTTCCTAAACTTGAAAAACCCTGACATGGCGGACAGCCCGCAAGTAAAAAATTATCACGTCTGTTTATTCCAGTTAATTCAGTTATTTTTTCTCCAGTTACTTTTTTTATATCTTCTTTCAATACTTTAGTGCGTTTCAAATTACATTTATATGTTTTCAAAGCTTTTTCATCAATATCTACACCCAAGCATAATCTGAATCCACTTTTCTTCAATCCTGTCGATAATCCACCCGCTCCACAAAACAGATCAATCGCTTTGAATTTCATAAATGTTACCACCTCTATACTTATTTCTTATATATTTCATTTACAATTTCTTCCACTCTTTTCTTATTTGAGCTATCTTCCATGCTCCATTTATATGCCAACTTTTGTATAAGATCATTTATATGCTCTTCGTTTCCATAATCTGCTTCTGAAATGGTCGCAAATATCTTTTTCGCATTGTCATTCGTAATATCTACTTTTTCGTTCACTATACTTGGATATTGCTGCTTTACATATTGAGATTCCAGTAAAATTTTTTCTGGTATAGATTTACTTGGCAAGTAAAACACACTATCTGTATAATATTTAAGGTACTCTTTATATGCATCAATCTCCTGATCTTCTCGTTTCCCACCATTTCCACCATCAACATATGCTTGAATATCCACTCCGTATGCTTTTTTCACACATTCTTTCATATATGAAACATCCTTTTCTTGTTTCACAGTCAATTCATCTGCATTATAAACGTAATCCGTTTGCATATCACCATCTAATACTAAAAATACTCTTTCTTTAAAGAAATCATGTGTAACAAATGTTGGTAAATATTTTGTAAGTAATGTTTTTTCACCACCCGGATTAAATTCCACATCAAAATATTGAGTTTTATCCATTCTTTTCAATACTTGCTCTACAATATTTTTTGCTGCAAAATCTTCACAAAATATTATTTTCTTATCAGATACACAATCTTCCAAATCATAAAATGCTTCTCTGTAATCAACATTTTCTTTTACTTCAAATCTTCCCTGCGAATTTGTAATATACAATTTAATCGCTTCTGATGGCATATCTCTAATCAATATAGGCGAATGCGAAGATATAACTACCTGTAATTTTTTTCTCTTTGTTACTTCTAGTAAATACTCTTTGTGTTAGTGATTTCATGAGCTGTCACCAGATTGCTCACATCAGTTGACGCTCACTTGCTTAACTTTCTGTCACCAGTCAGTTAGGCAATACCGCCTGTTTCCAGGCGGTACCTGCTTTATGAAGTTAC